>Ga0207933_1000025_pt1 | contig 145000 bp, 122 predicted proteins | sample NGESurdeep092012_4_FD_184488 | JGI IMG/M metagenome (GOLD analysis project Ga0207933, IMG submission 184488) | Arctic peat soil microbial communities from Barrow, Alaska - NGEE Surface sample F53-3 deep-092012 (SPAdes) | ecosystem: Environmental > Terrestrial > Soil > Wetlands > Peat ... | reverse complement strand
AAGCCGATGGCGATGCTGCTGCTCCAGGAAAACGCTACGGTGACGATCTGCCACAGCAAGACCCGCGACCTGGCAGGCATGTGCCGGACCGCGGATATTCTGGTCGCCGCCATCGGCAAGCCCGGACTGATTACGCCGGAGATGGTGCGCCCCGGCGCCGTGGTCGTCGATGTGGGGATGAACCGCATCAGCTCCCCGGCGGACTTCGAGCGCTTTTTCGCGGGCGATACCAAGCGCGAAGCCGCCTTCAAGAAAAATGGCTCCGTTCTGATGGGCGATGTCGACCCGCACGCCTTCGCGCTGGCCAGCCACTACACGCCGGTTCCAGGCGGCGTGGGCCCACTGACCATCGCGATGTTGATGTCGAACACAGTGCGCGCCGCGCGACTGCGCCGCGGCATGCCGGTCTCCTAGCCTATGTTGCGCGTGGGGCTGACCGGAGGGTTGGGAAGCGGCAAGACGACCGTGGCCGGCATGTTTGCGCTCCTGGGCGCGCATGTTCTGGAGGCCGATACCATTGGACGCGAGCTGACACGGCCGGGCCAGCCCGTCTATCGCGAGCTGGTCGAGCACTTTGGGCAATATCCCGATGCGCCGTCGCTGGTGCTTGCCGACGGAGCCATCGATCGCGCGGCCCTGGCAAAATTTGTATTTTCCACTCACCGGCTCGGCGAGCTGAACCGCATTGTGCATCCGGCCGTCATTGCGGAACAGGAGCGTCGCATGGAACAGATCTTCCGCGGAGATCCCAACGCCATCGTCGTGGTGGAGTCTGCATTGATTTTTGAAGCCGACCGCAGCGGCACTGTGCCCGGTTGGCGCGACCGCTTCGACAAGTTGGTGCTGATGACGGCACCCAAGGAGCTTCGCCTGGCCCGCTATGTCCATCGCTTGACGGAAGGCCGCCCAGTGCTCGTCGAGCAGAAAACGGCGCTCGAACAGGATGGGCGCAGGCGAATCGACCAGCAGATCGACGACGAGGAGAAAATCCCCTTCTGCGATTTCGTCATCGAAAATTCCGGGACAATGGAGGAGCTCGATCGCCGGGTGCGAGATGCCTGGGCAAAGCTGCGGGAGGCGGCGGCCACGCCGAGCTGACCTCGCGCCAAGCCGGGAATCGTATAGTTTCGTCTATATACGATTTGATCCACCGCATATTCTTACTTAAATTCGAGAGATGCGACGCCTTTTATTCTGCGCCCTCGTTCTGCCGTTTTTTGCCGCTCCCGGACACGCCGCCGCGCAAAATTCGCAAAACTCCTGGACCGCTCGCTGGCTTGCCCGGGTGACCGCGATCCAGCACCGCCAGCCCCACTGGATTACGCCGGTGGTGCTGGTCACTCCGCGGCTGGAGCAGGAGGTCCGCGCCGACTTTGTGCGCGAGCTGCTGCCCGCCGGCCAGCAGAGCTGGAATATCGACAATGGCAAGGGCCTGGAGGTGATTCCCGCCTCGCATGTCGAGCTGCTGTTCAACCTGCCGCCCTATGTCCGTCACAGCCAGGCGGGCCTGCACAACGGCTTCGGCGACGTGTCGATGCTGATGAAATATCGCATCCTGTCGGCCAACGAACAGCATGGCGACTATATCCTGACGGCGTTCTTCGGCGGCACCATCCCGACCGGCACCTACAGCAACGGCGGCGCCAGCGCCACCGTGCTGCCGACGCTGGCCGGCGGCAAGGGCTGGGGACGGTTCGATGTGGAGTCGACGCTTGGCGGCGTACTGCCGGTCGACAGCGCGCAACGGGTGGGCCGCACGATCGTCTGGAACTCGGTCGCGCAGGAGCATGTCGGCCGCTATTTCTGGCCGGAGCTGGAGGCCAACGCTTCCTTTTTCAAGGGCGGCTCGAACGATGGCAAGCATCAGGTCTTTTTAACTCCCGGCCTGGTCGCCGGGCGCATTCCCATCCACAACCGCGTCGGGCTGACCCTGGGCATCGGCATGCAGATCGCCGCCAGCCAATACCACGCCTACAATCACGCCCTGATTTTTTCCGCTCGCATGCCGTTTTAAGCGGGGCGACAGCATTGTCATCCGTCCCCCTCGGCCATGACCGGGATAAACTCCGTCCAGCGCAGTCGTCATTTCCCAGGGATTTCGCGCAGGATGGCAAGTTTTTTGGCGGGAGCAGGGTTCGGGAAAAAGCAGACTATCGCCCGGCCAGCAAACGCGGCCAGCCTTTTCGCTCCGTCGCTTCCCCGAAAATTCCCAGCGAGGCGGCAATCGCTCCGGCAAGAAACAGCAGTAGCAGGTTGGGGATGCCGCGGGTGCTTCCTGCAAAGAGGGTATGCCACCCAATGGCAAGCAGTAGAAGGAAAGCTCCCCCGGCCAGCAGCAGCCGCGAGGCCAGGCGGCGGTTGTAGAATGCTCCGATCGATCCCCCGAAGCTAAGCGCGCCGCCGGCGATGACGAGTGCCACCTCAAACCACGAACTGCCGACGATGCTGGTCAGCGCGGCGACCGGAAGGTAAATCAGGTTTGATATTCCCCAGAAAATGCCGACGGAAAAAACTGCCGCTCCCCAGAACCGCTGCAGGCGGAGTTGCTGCTCATGATCGCTCATATCGTTTCATCCCAAGCAGAAAGACCCCCGGAAGTTTTGGGGGCCTTTCCCTGCACAGGAAATCCGGCGCGGCGTGCCGTGGCTACCACCGTCCCCAGGCGCGCGTAACGTAATCGGACAGGGTCAAGGTAACCAACAGTCCAAAGGCGAACAGGCCCGCCCCGAGCGTCATTTTCAGCAAGCGCGAACTGTAATGCATGTGCATAAAAAACAGAATCACCAAAGATGCCTTGAGGCAGGCAATCGCCAGTGCGATGACGGCATTGAAGACGCCAAGATCGATGAAGGAAATGCCGGCCGTCAGCGCGGTGAGAATCAGCAGGATAATTAAAATGGCACCATACAAGCTAGGCTTTACAACGTGTATTTCTTCTTGATATTCGGGATTGATTTTCTCTGTCATCCTGTACTCCCCGGATTCGCCGGTGCGGTGGGATCGAAAGCGCTCGACTCTGAAATTCTATATTTCGATTATCGATATCGACTGATGAGGTACAGCAACGGAAACAAAAATATCCAGATGATATCGACAAAGTGCCAGTAGAGCCCAAAGTTTTCTATGGGCATGACGTGGCCCTCCGTATAGGCATTCTTCGTTGCCTTCCAAAGCAGAAAACACAGCACTGAAATTCCGATGATCATATGGAGGGCGTGCATGCCGGTCATCAAAAAGTAAAGCGAAAAGAAGAGTTGCGACTTTTCCGCCATGTCCGGAGCCAGAGGAACCGCCTTGGGGTTGGTCGGATGCACGAAGGCCTGGATCGAGAAATCCATTCCTGGAACGTGATGTTCCACGTACTCTCCGTGCCACTCGACCCCTTTGATTGTCAGGAAGACCAGCCCCAGGATGAGAGTAATGAACATGAAGGCGACCAGCGGGCGCTTGCGGCGCATCTGCGCGCTGTATACAGCCATCGCCATGGTGAAGCTGGAAAGAATCAAGATCGCCGTCATAGTGGTGCCGAAAACGACCGAGAGTGCGTTGCTGCCGGCCGAAAAGGCCGGGAGGTACCAGTTGCGGAAGATCAGGTAAGCGCAGAACAGCCCGCCGAAAAACATGATCTCCGTCATCAGAAAGACCCACATGCCCATGCTGGCCGTTTCCCGCTGTTGGCTGAGGGTGGCGAAGTGGTGCTTCATGAACGGGGGATGCGTGGCGCGCATCTCGTCTTCCTGCGTCACGGTCGCGGTCACTTGACTATCCAACGGTCTGCACCTCGTGTCGGGTCTTGTTCGCCAGCCAATCGTAGTCGTAAGCCTCGTGGTCCATGATCGGAATCTCAATGAAGTTTTCCGTCAGCGGCGGCGATTGAATCTGCCATTCCAGACCGGTTGCCTGCCAGGGATTGTCGCCGGCGATCTTGCCGTAGACCAGCGACCAGGGCAGGTAAAGCATCGGCAACAGATAGCCGATTCCGAGGACGGAAGCGCCCGCGGTCGAGAAGACGTTGAGTACCTGGAAATCTGCGGGATAGGCCGCATACCGGCGCGGCATGCCCAGGTACCCCAGGATGAATTGTGGGAAAAATGTGACGATGAAGCCGATAAATGTCATCATGGCCGCGACTTGGGACATCGTCTCCGGATACATGCGCCCGGTGATCTTCGGCCACCAGAAATGGATGCCCGCCATGTAAGCCATCAACATGCCGCCCACCATGACAAAGTGGAAATGGGCGACGACGAAGTAGGTTTCAGTCAAATGGATATCCATGCCCAGGGTGGCGAGCATGATGCCGGTCATGCCGCCGATGGTGAACAGGCCGATAAATCCGAAGGCATACAGCATCGGCGCTTCAAACGTGATGGACCCCTTGTAGAGGGTCATCGACCAGTTGAAGACTTTGATGGCCGAGGGTACGGCGACCAGCATGGACAACAGAGAGAAGACCAGCGCCGAATACTGGCTGACCCCCATAATAAACATGTGGTGTTCCCACACGAAGAAAGCAAAGACCGCGATGGCGACGGAAGAGAACGCGACTGCGGTATAGCCGAAGACCCGCTTGCGCGAGAAGGTACTGATGACCTCGGACATGACGGCCATTCCCGGCAGAATCATAACGTAAACGGCGGGATGGGAATAGAACCAGAACAAATGCTGAAACAGAAGCGGATCGCCGCCCTTGGTCGGGTCGAACACCCCGATGTTCAGCGTCCGTTCCAGGATGATTAAAACCAGTGAAATGGCCAGCACCGGGGTTCCGAGTATCTGGAGAATGGCGGTGGCGTAATGACCCCATATAAAGAGCGGCAGACGGAACCAGGTCATCCCCGGGCAACGCATACGATGAATCGTGACCAGGAAGTTCAGCCCGGTGAGGATGGTAGAGAACCCGGCAATGAAAACGCCTGTCGCCGCGGCGACCACGTTCGTATTGAGAAAGTGCGTCGAAAGCGGTACGGTGAAGGTCCAGCCGGTATCCACTCCGCCAAGCACCATCATGGCCAGCATCACCATGCCGCCGGTCACAAAGAGATACCAGCTCAACAGATTGATCTTCGGGAAAGCGACGTCCCTGGCTCCGATCATCAGCGGGATCAGGAAATTCCCGATCGTCGCGGGCACCGACGGCAGCAGGAAGAAGAAGATCATGATCAGGCCGTGCATGCTGAACACCTTGTCATAGGTGTCTGTGGCCAGCAGATCGGAGGCCGGGGTCAGCAGCTCCAGTCGGATCAGCCCGGCAAGGACTCCGCCAATCACAAAGAAGAAGGTGATCGAGCACAGGTAAAGGATGGCGATGCGCTTATGGTCGCTGGTCAGCAGCCAGCTCCGCAGCCCATACTCCTGGTTCAGAAAATGCTTGCGCGGCAGCTTGGCCGTCGTCTGATCGGGTAGCGATAGGATGGTGCTCATGGCTTGGGTACTCCTGAGGCCGGCGCGTGCTGCAGCGGAGCCGCTCCGACGCCCTGGTTGGCGGGCCCGATGGGGGCCGGTTGTGCGGAATCCAGCTCCGACTTATTCATCATCTGGGTCAGGCGGTAGCGGGAATCCAGGCTTTTGATGTATTCGACCAGTTCGATCAGTCCCTCTTCGCTGATCTGGCCCTGATAGGTCGGCATGATGGGGACATACCCCGCCGGAACGTGCAGCGAGGGGTTCAGGATCTTCTCCCGAATATAGGCGTCGTTCGCAATCATGGTGCTGCCGTCGGTCATGCGGATGCGGGAATTATAAAGCCCATAGAGGTTCGGCCCGCGCGCCTGGGAGTTGCCGGCGTGGCAGGCGTTGCAGCCCATCACGGAGAACAGCCGCTCCCCGTTCTGCGCCAGCGACGATCCGCTGGTGGTGCCCGCCGCCCACTGGCGGTACTTTTCCGGCGTCATTACATACACCCAGCCGATCATTCCCGAGTGGCCGGTGCCGCAATACTGGGTGCAGAACAGGTGATACCTTCCAGGCGTGGTGGCCTCAAAGTATACCGTGGTGTAGCGCCCTGGAATCGACTCGCGCTTGACCCGGAAGGCCGGGATCGAGAAGCTGTGAAACACGTCCTGGGAGATCAGCGTCACCTTGATCGGCACCCCGGCAGGGATATGCAGCGTGTCAATCTCATGCTGGCCGCCCGGATGCTCCACCTTCCACATCCACTGCTTGCCGACCACATAGATGTTCATCGAATTCGCCGGCGGGTTGTAGATGCGGAAAAACAGCAGCGCTCCCCAGACGAAAAACACCAGAAAGATACCCAGCGGGATCAGCGTCCAGGTGGCTTCCAGCAGCGTGGAGCCTTCAATCTGCACCGCCTGGGGGTGGCGCTCCTGGCGATAGCGCACGGAGAAGACCACGACCATCCCCCCAACCAGCAGCAGTCCCACGATGGTCACGGCGACGAGCGTAAAGTAGAGCGCGTCCGCGTACGGAGCAATGGTGGACGCCTCCGGCGGGAAGATGGCGAACTGCTGCAGCCAGTGAATGAGAAATTGCCAAAGGACAGGACTGATGTGATTCATGTATTTATCCGTTCGCCTTGTTAGCAGCTCCGGCGTTGCCGCCGTTCAATGCATCCTGCCGGAGCGAAATCAAAATAAATGCACCCAGCGCCAGGAAAGTGAGAATGCAGCCGGCCTGCACGATGCGCACGACCAACATGCTGTTCTTGGCCATGTGCGGATCGTAGCGATAGCAATAGGTGTAGAGCAGGTCGACCGGCGTGCCGATCCTGCCGTGCGACGCCTCAATCAAGCCGGCACGCATGTCGCGGGGGGAATACTCCACGCCCATGTAGTACTGGGAGATTCGGCCTTCGGTCGAGATCAATTCGATAGCGGTGGCGTGGGCAAACTGGTCCACCTTTCCGTCCGGCCCGGGCACGCGGATGTAGCCGAAGCCGACCGCCTGGGTCAGCGCGTCGATGGAAGCCGGCGTTCCGGTGAGGAAGTGCCAACCGTTCGCCGTGTTCCCGCGGCCGTAGCGCTTCACGTAGAGCTTTTTGGCCGCGGCCGCCAGCGCCGGGCCTTCGTGGGGGTCAAAGCTGGCGACAATCACGTTGAAGTCTTTTCCCGGCGTGAACTTCAGCATTTCCAGCGCCCCGACCAACCCGTTCAGCTCCTCTGAACACAGCATGGGGCAACGATAGTAGACCAGCGCCAGAATCGCGGGCCGTTGGCCAAAGTACTCTCCCAGCCGGACGGTGCGTCCGGTTGAGTCGCGAAACACCGCGTTTAATGGCAAGGACTGATCGAGGTGCTGCTCGATGGTGGCATGTTTCAGGATGGTCGGCAGCTTCGAGGAGGAGCCTGGATCTTTCAGCGACTTTTCCTCAATCGGCGCCACCTGCGCGGGCGCCGGCACGGCTGCCGCGACGGCGGAGAAAAACAGGGCCGCGATGGCCAGCCTCGCCAGGCCGGACTTCCATGCGGTTCGAGATGGAGTTGCTACGGGCATTCGTTTCTACGCTTCTGCTTTCCGTTCCTGCTGTCCGATCGATTCCGGATTCCGCCTGAAACTATTTCGCCGCGGGCGTCTGCTCCTGCGTGTTCCGGTATTCTCCGGTTTCCATTCTCTGCTCGCGGGTGTAGATCATCTGCAACTCCGGCGCGGTGCGGGCAAATCCATCCGTCAAGGGCGCGGTCACGGCATGGGTTCCATCGCCGAACATCGGCTTCTCCTCGGCGGTCTGCGTCGGCTTGCCTGTCGCCGCCTGTCCCTGAACGGGAAGTCCGCTCTGGGCCACCAATTGCATCGCCCGTGTGATGGGTATCCGAACCGTCTGCTTCTGCATGTCCACCCACGAGTAATGGTTCAGCAGGATGTCTTCCCGCGCATGCATCCGCGCCACGTCCATCGCGCCGTTATCGGTCTGCAGCCGCGGCGTGGGGAACCGCTCGACCATCTGCCGCAACTGCTGCTGCTGGATCTTCGGGTCCGATTCAAAATTGCCCGGCTTGGCTCCGGACAGCAGGGTCCATTTGGTGGTGGGGCCATCCTGATGGCCAAGCTCCTTGAAGATCAGCTTGCCTATGCCGAAGGCGACCACGAAGATGACCACCAGCGTCGCGGCCATGATGACAAGAAAGATCGCCGTGTCGCGCACGTTGGCGTCGGCGATCTCATAGCCGGCAGCCTTGCTGGCCGGATCGCCGCTTTGATGCATCTCCATAAAGCCGCCAGAGTGGACCGACTCCGCTTCGTCGGGCGCTTTGCCGTCCCTGGGATTGCGATCGTCAGGTGGTAAATGCGTGGACATGTTCGGACTCCAGAATTTGTGGCAGATGCGGATCGTTCAGCGGCACCAGATTGCGGGTCCGCAGTTGAGTAAAGAAGTAAACCAGCCACAGCGCCGTCAGAGCGCCGGGAACAAACAGGTACTGCAGCATACCGGGCACAAAGTGCAGGTTGCGGCGCTGGTCGGCGAAGCTGGGCGCGATCAGCCACCAGGTATCCCAGAAACGCGCGAACAGCATGATGCAGCAAACCGTGGCCAGCTTCCCCTTGTTGCGCTTGACCTCCCGCGACAGCAGCAGGAAGAACGGAAGCACCCAGTGGAAGAAGAAATCCAGGCCGGCGATCGGACCCCAGCCGCCGGTGATGCGATCCATATACCAGCGGATTTCCAGCGGTAAATTGCCCGACCAGATGACCAGGTACTGCGAGAATGCGATGTAGATGTTCAGCATGACAAAGGCGAAAAGCAGACTGCCGAGATCGTGCTGCTCCTTCACCCGCATGATGGTCTTGACGGGCTCGTATTGCGACAACGCCAGGGTGACCAGCACCACCATCGCCAGTGCGGCATACCCTTGCGAAACCAGATAGAGAAAGCCGTACATTGAGGAGAACCAGGTCGGGTCGAGCGACATGACCCAGTCCACGCACATGCCGGTCAGCACCAGCGAATAGATGACCAGCCCCGGCCCGCTCAGGTTTTCAAAGCGCTTCTGCCAGAACCAGTTTCCGTGCTCCGTATCGGTATCGCGCTGCAGCGACCAGCGGTTCAGGAAATAAACGAAGATGCCGAAAATGATGAAGTACAGGATGCCGCGCGCCCACAGGCCGGCGAAGCCGTACAGATGCAGGTAAGGCCGCTTGTAGGCGATGGCGTGCGCCTGCATGGCGTCGATCAGCCCGTGCATGTAGGCGGCGTGAGCGTCGGTGTAGCGCGCCCAGATGTACAACCGCTTGGCGAAAATCGCGATGGGCAGAAACATCAGGAAAATGAGCGGCAGGGTGCGGCTCATGGCTTCCAGCGGACGACGAACCAGCAGGCCCCATTTTCCGCCCGAGCACCATTGCACCATCAGCAGTGCCAGGCCGCCGGTGCAGAAGCTGAGGCAGACCATCAACCCCATCAGCCAGCCGCGCAGCACGTAATCGAAGCTTCCGCTCACCAGCGCGTCGATCAGCGCCAGCGCTGCAAACACCGCCGTGGCGATCCACGCCCGGCGCCGCCAGCGAAGCACGGCAATGGGTGCGCTCAGATCCGCGGGCAGTTCTTTGTAGTGATACCCCAGTTCTTCCATGCTTAGTGTCCGCCCCGCTTGCTCGTTTCCTGCTTCTTCGCCGGCCGTGCCTCAGGCTGCTTGCCGGCCGCGCCGGGCGCCCCGTTGGTCGGCCAGCTTCCCCCGGCCACGGGCTTCATATCGCCGGCGCTGGGTACATTGGTCAACTGCGGCAGCGTCCAGCCGGCGATAAAGCCGGGCCCATAGCCCATCTGCTGGGAGACCTCGGCTACCGTCTGGATATTGGTTCCGGCCGGGACATCCTTGAGCGCAGCGTGCTGGCTCAACTGTAGCGCGCGGATGTAGGCGGCGACGGCCCAGCGGTCCTGGGTGGTAATCTGCGCCGCGTAATCCGGCATGGCGCCGTAGCCGTGGCTGATTACGTCGAAATAGTGGCCCAGCGGCTCCTTCATGATGCGCGCCCCGATCAGATCGCCCGCCGGCTTGTAGCCCCGCTCGACGATCATGCCGCGGCCGTTGCCCACCCGTGAATGACAGGGCGTGCAGTAGAGATTGTATTGCTCCTGTCCGCGCAGCAAGACCGTTTCAGTGGCCGGGAACGGCATCGTGTCCTCTACCTGGCCCTTGATCAGGCCGGTATGGAAGTAATCGCTCTCGTCCTCCTGGCCGCGCGCGACGGTTCCGAAAACCTGCGGGCGCACCGACCGGCCACTCTCAAAGAAGGGCGTTCCGCGCTGGGGAATCATCTTAGGCTGGTTCTGCATGTCCTGGCGGCAGCCTGCGGCCGCCAGCATCGCAGCCATAGCGACGATCGCCATCGTGCCCCGGTAGATCGCTTTTTTAGAAGGCATTGGCATTGTTTTAATGCTCCACCTCGACAACGCATACCGGGCTGAACGATTCCAGGAACGTGCGCGAGTCGGTAACGGAAAAGTGCGGATCGTCCGCCTCCAGGCAGAGAAAGAATTTGTCCGTAGTGGCGCCGTTACGAAAGTTGGGCGCGTTGAATACCGGGTGATAAGGCGCCGGCAGGCGGTTCAGTGCCAGCATGCCGAAACCAGCCGAAAGTCCAGCCCACAGAATGGTCCACTCGTACGCCGGAATAATAAACGCCACCCAGGCAAACTTGCCGCGCCCGGCAATGTTCAGGGGATAGGCCCAAACCGAAATCCAGGTTTCCAGCGTGAACATGGCCAGGCCCCCGAGGATCCCCCCCAACAGGCACACCTTGGAGACGGCCATCTCCTCATGCTCGTCGAAGCCCATCGCCTCAGCCGCTTCTTCGACGGGATACGGGCTGTAACAGTCCATGCGCCGGTAGCCCGCGTCATGGGCGGCCTTGGCCGCCAGAACGAGTTCCTTGGGCGTATTGAATTCGGCCATCAGGCCGTAGATTCCTTCGCGCACCGGCATCAGTTCAATACCTCCGGCTTCTTATCATCCAGTTCGGCCTGCGGGAGCAACTGGCGAATCTCCGAGATCGGGATCATGGGCAGTAATCGAATGAAAAGGAAGAACAGGAACGTGAACAGGCCCAGGGTTCCAATGAAAGTCATGTAATCCCAGCGGGTGCCATCGTACGTGCCCCAGGAGGACGGCAGATAATCGCGCGTCAGGCTGGTGACGACAATCACGAAGCGCTCAAACCACATGCCGGTGTTCACGACAAGCGAGAGGATGAACAGGAATAGGACATTCTGCCGCAGTTTCCGCGACCACAGGGTACTGAGCGGAATGGCAAGGTTGCAGGTGATGAGCACCCAGTACGACCAGCCCATCGGCCCGAAAATGCGGTTCCAGGCCATGAAGAATTCCCACTTGTCCGCCGAATACCAGGCATAGGCGATGTCGGTCATGTAGCCGTAGGCCACAATGAATCCGGTCGCCAGCATCACCTTGCCGCAGTTGTCCAGATGCCGCAGCGTGATCATGTCTTCCAGGTGGTAGAACTTGCGGATCGGAATTGCCAGCGTCAGCACCATGGCAAAGCCGGAGTAAATGGCGCCGGCTACGAAGTACGGCGGGAAGATGGTGGTATGCCAGCCCGGCATGATGGCCACCGCGAAGTCGAAACTGATGACGGTATGGACGGAAAGCACCAGCGGCGTCGCCAGGCCGGCCAACAGGATGGAAGCACTTTCAAATCGCATCCAGTGCCGCGCCGAGCCCCGCCATCCCATCGCCATATTCCCGTAGACGAAACGGGCGAACTTGCTGCTGGCCCGATCGCGCAGCGTGGCCAGGTCGGGAATCATACCGATGTACCAGAAGACCACCGAAATGGTGGCGTAGGTCGAGACCGCAAACACGTCCCACATCAGCGGGGAGCGGAACTGCGGCCAATAGTTCATCGTGTTCGGATAGGGAAACAGCCAGTAGATCGCCAGCCACGGACGTCCGGTGTGAAGCACCGGGAACATGGCCGCGCAGAGCACGGCAAACAACGTCATCGCTTCGGCGAAGCGGTTGATGGAGTTCCGCCACTTCTGCTTGAACAACAGCAGAATCGCGGAGATCAGCGTGCCGGCGTGGCCGATTCCGATCCACCACACAAAGTTGATGATGGCGAAGCCCCAGGCCACCGGAATCGTGATCGCCCAGATGCCCACGCCCTTGAGGAACAGCCAGGTCAGGGCCACCAGCAGCATCACGACGACGCCGCCGGTCACGGTAAAACCGAAGTACCATCCCAGCGGCGTGTGCGATGTGAGCACAATCCGCGACAGCTTCTCCGTCACCGAGCGGAAGGTGTGCCCCGGAGCAATGACCCGCTGTTCGCCCGTGACCGGGTCGACCATGGGGTCTTGCTTCGGATCGTGCGGCAACATATCTTTCGTAGCCATACTTAAATACGACCTCTATTAGCTTCTAGCTGCAGGCTCTTGGCTCTTCGCTGCCAGCGAAACGCTGGAGGCTGGGAAGCCGCAAGCTGCCTTTACACGTTCTCCATCAGCTCCGGGTTCGGGTTCGTCACCCCGGCGATGTAAGACGTCCGCGGGCGTGTGTTCAGATCCGCCAGCACCGTATAGTTCCGCTCCTGCGCCTTGATCTTCGAGACCCGGCTGTTCTTATCGTTGATGTTGCCGAACGTAATTGCCTGCGTGGGACATGCCTCCTGGCACGCGGTGACGATCTCCCCGTCGCGGATTTCCCGGTTCTGCTTGTCCGCCCGGATCTTCACCTCCTGGATCCTCTGCACGCAGTAGCTGCATTTCTCCATCACGCCGCGGCTGCGGACGGTTACATCCGGGTTGCGCATCAACTTGTAGGACTCCGTCGTGAAGTCGGAGAAAAGCAAAAAGTTGAAGCGGCGCACCTTATACGGACAATTGTTCGAGCAGTATCGGGTGCCTACGCAGCGCTGATACAGCATCAGATTCAGCCCCTCCGGCGAATGCACGGTCGCCCCCACCGGACAGACTTGCTCGCAGGGCGCGTTCTCGCACATCTGACAGAGCATGGGCTGGAAAAATGCCTTGGGCTTGTCCAGATCGCCCTCGTAATAGCAGTCGATACGGATCCACTGCATGTCGCGGCCCACCTCCACCTGGTGCTTGCCCACCACGGCGATGTTGTTTTCCGCATAGCAGCTGATAATGCAGGCATTGCATCCCACGCAGGAGTTCATGTCGATCGACATTGCCCACTGGTAGCCCTTGCTGTAGTCCCACGCCGGGAACAGTGTCGTGTTGTTCGGCGGCTGCGACTCGTCCTCGCCGTCGGTGGCGAAGCCGGGATTCTTCTTGAATTCCTCGATCGTCGCGTAGCGAATGATGCCACGCTGCTCGGCTTCCCGCCCTTCGAGCGAATGGGGGGTTGTGTCCGGCTTGGCCTCTTTCGCCTCGGCTTCAAAGCCGTACTTGCGCGCGAACAGATCGCGATGATCGATGTAGTGGCTCTTGGTCACGGCGCATTGGTACGTCTCGCCGGTCTTCTTCACCGTCACCCCGGAGGCGAACAGCGGCGAGTCGGCCAGCCGGATTGGATACGCGTCAAACCCGGGACCGGTGCCGACACGGCCGGCATTGCGACGCCCGTAGCCGAGATAGAGCGTGATGCTCTGGTCCGGATGCCCGTACATGACCAGCACAGAGGCCTTCACCTTGCGCCCCTGGTAGTCGATCTCGATGACGTCGCTCTCATTCAGATTGAGCTTCGCCATGGTGTTGATGCTCATCAGCGCGGCGTTGTCCCAGGACAGATTGGTCAGCGGCTTGGGCAGCTCCTGCATCCAGCCCAGGTTGGCGTAGCGGCCGTCGTAAATTGTCGGATCGGGCCGGAAGATGACCTCTATCTGGGAGGCATTCGGCATCGCCGCGGGCGCCGGAGCGGTGTTCTTCGCAGCCACGGTCTTGGGCGTAAAGGCGGTATTTGCAATCCAGCCGTCATGCAACGCCTTGCGCCATCCCGAACTCATGTGCCCGTGATAGTCCCCGTTCTCATCGACGTGGACTCCACCCACGGCATTGGCCCAGTTCAACTGGACCGCCGCGTTGGCCGACATGTCCGGATCGGTCAACATCCGTTGCACGATTTCGTGCGCGGACTTGCCGTTATAGAGCGGAGCGATCATCGGCTGCACGATGCTGACCGTGCCGTCATAGGCGCGCACGTCCGACCATGCTTCCAGATAGTGGACCGCGTTGATATGCCAGTCGGCGATCGATCCCGTCTCGTCCAGATACTGACCCAGGTGAGCCACCGTCTTGGCGTGACCCATGGCCTGTTCAAAGTTCAGGTCCGCCGGCGCGTCGTACACGGGGTTGGTCTCGAGAATCACCAGCCAGTCCACTTTGCCCGCGTTCAAGTCGCCGACCAACTCCTTGATATCGTCGGCCTGCACGGATGGCATGGGATTGACCGTCTCGGTGTACACCACCGTCTTGCCGACATTGCCCAGCGCCTGGTTGATGGCGATGGCCACCAGATGCACGCCGACAGCCGCCTGCTCACCGGGAATTACGGCGCACTTGCCTGCATTCGCTTTCAAATCCTTGGCCAGCGCGGTCAGAAATGCGGTCTGCTCGTCGGTCCAGGTCGCTCCCCCCGGAGCGGAACCCGCGCCCACCGCCGCCGCCAACGCGGCCGCGAAGGACTCCACATCGCCCGCCCGCATCCGCAGGCAGTTGTCCGCTTTGAAGCCGGTGGTCGAGGGCGTGCTCTCGACCGAATACAGCCGGTTCATGGGCACACCCGGTTTCAACAACCGGCGCTGGCTGTAATCGGCGGCCAGCTTCAGAAATCCCGGGTGCCAGAGTCCGGAGAGAAAATCCGCATCGAGTGCGAGCACCACATCGGCATGCTCCAGCCTGTACTGGGCGTCCACGTACTCGCCAAAGGCCTGCTTCGAGGCCCGGCGCGCGGAGTCGCGATTGACCGGCTCATATTGCATCCACTTCGCATTCGGATATTTCGCCGTCGCCTGCTTCCACTGCGCCGCCAGCGTAGGCGAGGTGACAGTCGCGCTCAAAAAATACAGCCCCTGCCCGCCGCTCGGCTGCTTCGACTCCAGCAGGGCGGTAAAGTCCGCCACAAAATTCACGTAGTCGGCCGTTTGTCCGCGATAAACCACCCGCTGCGACCGGTCCGGGTCGTACATCCCCAGCAGAGTTCCCTGGGTATAGGCATCGCTGGTGCCGTGGTTCATCGGGTGCTCGGGATTGCCCTGCACCTTGATCGGGCGGTAGGCCATGCTCTTGACCAGCAGTGGCACCGACCCCATGGGGAACGGATGTGCCGTGGCGAAATACACCGGCTCGCCCAGCACCAGGTCTTCCGGCTGCTTCACATAAGGATAGATAGGCTCGTCGGGCTGCTTGGTGCAGCCCGTCAGCCCGGCCAGAGCAATCGAGGCGCCCATCAGCTTGAGGAAGCCGCGGCGGGAAACCGGATCTACCCACTCCGAGGCATGCTGCGGAAACTCGCGACGCAGAGCCTCCTGAAACTCCGGCGTATCGGCCAGCTCGTCCACCGTCTGCCAGTAGCGCTTGCCGGTCTTGCCGGCCAGCCGGGCCTGCGCCGTCTCCATCAACTGCGTCGTCTTCGATTTTTCTGCAGGCGACGGCTGCAACTCATCGTCCGCTCGGGTCTCGTGTTCGTTTTCCATCTTCGAATCTTGACCTTTACCGTTGTCGTTCATTCGCTTGCCGGGCCGGTTGCCTTGCGGAAGGACCGCGGGTTCATCGATGGCAGGTTTCGCAACTGGTCAACTGGCGCGGCGGACGAATGTGGTACTGGACCAACAAATACTTTCCAAGAGCCCTCTGGTTGGTGAATTTCAGATAATGCGCGTGGACTGGGACCTGCGCGTACACCGATCCCTGGCCGGGGTGGGACCAGATCGACTGATCGTTGAACTGCGGCGAGTCCGGTCCGTACGGGGCATGCTGCGGCTGATCGAGCGTGGCGATCTCGGCGCCTTCATTGTCCGGGTCGTTGGTGGTGCAGTTGACCTGTTGCGCCGTGGGCGTTCCCGGCTTGGATGCCTGGTTCGTACACCACACCGGATGGTCCCTGGAAGGTCCCTTCCAGGCCATCTGGTAAATCTCTGAAGTGGGGCGAAGTTTGTCCGCCGGATTGCGATGACAGGTCAAACACCAATCCATCTGGAGCGTCGCTGCCATATACGTCAACGGCATTTCATCGACCCGGCCGTGACAGGTGGAGCAGCCGATACCCTTATTCACGTGGATGGAATGATTGAAGTAGACGTAGTCCGGCAGGTCGTGGACCTTGGTCCAGACGACCGACTGGCCGGTGAGCCAACTGTTGCGTACCGGAGACAGCAGGGCGGCGTTGGTCCAGATCTGGGCGTGGCAGTTCATGCAGGTCTTGGTCGGCGGAATCCCCGCATAGCTGGATTTTTCTACCGAGGTATGGCAGTACTGGCACTGCAGGCCGAGGCCCTGCACGTGATGCTTATGGCTGAAGGGGACGGGCTGCGCCGGGCGCTGGCCCTGCCGCGTCACCCACGGAGATTTCTGCAGGTAATTCAGGGTCACGCCCAGCGAGATCAGAATGACCCCATACAGAACCAAGCTGAAGCGGGTCAGGGAATTGGAGCTGCGATCGAAAATCTGCGCCATGTTTAGAGTACTTTCCCTACTGCGCGGCTCACGCCGTTATGGATGGTCAAAGTTGACTTGCTCGGACGAAGCTTACGATCTTGATTTTGCGGAACCAAAAATACTTGAATAGGTTTGCAAGCGGAAGTATAGATCACCAACCATGGAATCCGTCAACTTTCTGCGGTACCGTTGCCAAATTTTGCAGTTCGCAGCGAAAAAATTTCGCCGACTTTTTTGAACGTACAGCAAAACTTTTGGGCGCCCCACCCTTCGCGCGTTTTGCTAAGTGTGGAATCCGGCCCCATCGGCCACCCAAGATCGGTCCAGATGTATAGACTGGTAAGCAAATGACCGGCATGCCCCGAAAAGTTCGCTACGACGCCGTGCGCGCCTGTGAGGAGTTGTCTGGCGCTGATGCCCGGATGAAAAAACTGATCGAGCGCGTCGGCCCTTTCGCCCTGCGTCTGAAGCCGACCCACTCCACCTTCGAGGCGTTGCTCGAATCGATCCTCTATCAACAGTTGCACGCCCGCGCCGCTCGCGCCATCCACGCCCGCGTGCTCGAACTGTTTCCCGAGCACATCGCCAACGCCGAGGACCTGCAGTCGCTTCCGGATGAAGCGCTGCGCGCCGCCGGACTCTCCGCCGGCAAGTTGGCGGCGCTGCGCGATCTGGCGGACAAGAGCCTGAGCGGCGCCGTTCCCACGCTGCCCGCGCTGCACCGCATGTCGGACGAGGAAGTCTGCGCCCGCCTTGTCCTGGTTCGCGGCATCGGCATCTGGACCGCGCAGATGCTGCTCATCTTCCGCATGGGCCGGCCCAACGTGCTGCCCATCTCCGATTATGGCGTGCGCAAGGGCTTCGCGCTCACCATCGGCAAGCTCCGCCCCGGCACCGCTGTCGTGCTGGCCGATCTTCCCTCGGCCGCCGTCATCGAGCGCCGCGCCAGGAAGTGGCAGCCCTGGTGCTCCGTCGCCAGTTGGTATCTGTGGCGCGCCTGCGACCTGGCGGCGGAGGCCAAATCCGCCCCCGTCCCGAGGCGGCCGTGACCGCGCCCCAACGCTACATCTGCATCCACGGCCATTTCTACCAGCCGCCGCGCGAAAACGCCTGGCTCGAAGCCATCGAGTCGCAGGATTCCGCCGCTCCCTATCACGACTGGAACGCCCGTATCAATCACGAGTGCTACGCGGCCAACGGCAGCGCGCGCATTCTGAACGAACGCGACGAGATCGTGCGGATCGTCAACAATTATTCCCGCATGAGCTTCAACTTCGGCCCCACCCTGCTGGCGTGGATGGAAAAATTCGCCCCCCTCAGCTATCGCAGGGTGCTCGACGCCGACCGCGCCAGCATGGAGCGCTTCGGCGGCCACGGCTCGGCCATCGCGCAGGTCTACAACCACGTCATCCTGCCCTTGGCGAAGACCGGAGACCGCATCCTTCAGATCCGCTGGGGCATCGCCGACTTCGAGTACCGCTTCGGTCGTAAGCCGGAAGGCATGTGGCTGGCCGAGACCGCGGTCGATCTCGAATCCCTCGACCTGCTGGCCCAGCACGGCATCCGCTTCACCATCCTCGCGCCCCACCAGTGCGCCCGTGTCCGCGCCATTGCCGCTCGACCCGAGGCGGAGGCGGCCGACTGGCAGGAAACGCCGCGGGCCGACGTCGACCCCACCCAGCCCTATCTAGTCCGCACCGGCGAAGGCCGCAGTATCACGGTGTTTTTCTACGATGGCCCCGTTTCCCGCGCCATCGCGTTTGAGGGGCTGCTGAACAGCGGCGCCGATATGGCGCGCCGGCTGCTGCTCGGCTATCGTCCCAACGACCGCGCCGGTCAGCTCGTCCACATCGCCACCGACGGCGAAAGCTACGGCCACCATCATCGCCACGGCGACATGGCATTGGCCTTTGCGCAGGAGTGGATTGAGGAAAACAGCGAAGCCAGCCTGACCAACTACGGCCAGTTCCTGGAAAAATTTCCCCCCACGCGGGAAGCGGAAATCTTTGAGAACACTTCCTGGAGCTGCTCCCACGGCGTCGAGCGGTGGCGCTCCGATTGCGGCTGCGGCAGCGTCAACGATCTCGGCTGGAATCAGAAATGGCGCGCCCCGCTGCGCGCCGCACTCGACGCGCTGCGGGACGGCGTGCGGCCCTTGTGGTCGCGCGCCGCCGCTGAACTGCTGACAGACCCCGAAGCCGCCCGCGACGCCTACATTCACGTCATCCTCGATCGCACCTTAATCACGCAGCAGAAATTCCTCGATCGCTACCGGGCCCCGGCTCCCGGCGCGAACCAGCGCACCGCCATCCTTAAACTGATGGAGCTGGAACGCCACATCCAGCTCATGTACACCAGTTGCGGATGGTTCTTCTCCGACCTGGCCGGCATTGAGACGGTGCAGATCATCGCCTACGCGGCGCGCGCGCTGGAGCTGGCCCGGGACCTGTTCAGCGACGCCGGCGACGCCCTCGAAGCCGACTTTGTTTCGGCGCTGTCGGCCGCGCACGCCAACGCCGCCGGCCAGCCCACCGGAGTCGATCTCTACCGCAAGAGCCTCGCCCAGAGGAGCAGCCTCGAAGATATCGGCGCGCGCTACGCCATCGTCGCCCTGTTCGAGCCGCAGCCGGAAGGAACCACGCGCTACTGCTACGACGTCCGCCGTATCTCCGGCGAGGTGCTCACCTCCGGCCGGGGCCGTTTCGCTTACGGACAGGCGGAGGTCTGCTCTCAGATCACGCTCGAATGCACGGAGGTGGACTACGCGGTGCTCCACCTGGGCGACCAGAATCTTTCCGCCGCCGTGCGGCCCACCGCCGCGGCCAGTGGCGCCAGCTTCCAGGAGTTTGCCAGCGAAATTCGCGAGGCCGTCGATCGCGCCGACCTGCCCGAGGCCATGCGCCTGTTCGGCCGCAATTTCGACTCCGCCGGCTACTCGCTTCGCTCGCTGTTCCGCGACGACCAGCAGCGTATCCTGCAGATCCTGCTCGACACCACCCTGGCAGAGATGGAACGCACGCTGCGGACCATCTTTCAAGACCATCGTTCGCTGCTGCGCTATCTCAACCTGACCGAAATGCCGCGCCCAGAGGCTCTGCTGCTGGCTGCCCGCTTCAGCCTCAACGCGGACCTGCGCCAGGCGCTGCTGCGGGACCCATTCGACGCCGCTAGCGCCCGCCAACTGCTGACGCAGATCGAGGATGACCAGATCGATCTGGAGACGGATACGCTGGCCTTCGTCGCCAGCGATCGCATGTTGCACGCCATCGAGGCACTGGAGCGGAGCCCAGGAGAGCCGATGCTGGACGCGGCAATCGAAATTGTCGATGTGCTGCGCGAGCTGCCCTTCACGGTCGATCTATGGGAGGCGCAGAACCGGTGGTACGGCCTCCTGCGGCAAAACCCGCCGCAGGGAAAATTCCGCGGGCTGGGGATTAAGCTGGATTTCGCGGTCGACGAGCTGACCGTGGACCATTGACAGACTGACATCCCCGCAGAAAACCTGTCATCCCGAGCGAAGCCTGCGCAGCGAACGAAGTGGAGCGACCTGCGGTCTGGCAACCTTCGCAGAGCGAATGGTCCCGCGATCAACTCCGCCAGCGCAGCGTCACCGGCCCGCTCAACGGATGCACAAATTCCCCGCCGGCTACCATTTGTAACCGCGACTGTTTTAGTGCAAAATACCACTTCGCCGGGCGGTCCGCATCGTCGATCAGCATGAGCGCGGGATGAAACCTGAGCCCCCCGGCCTGCTCCACCATGGTCTGCCGGTCCTGCTCGACAAACCGCTTGCCAAAAGCTTTGGCAATCTCCGGAACAAACGGAATGCGATAAAAAATATTCCACGCTGCGGCCACGTCGATCCGGCTGGCCGTGGCCGTCACCGGCGTCACCGTGGTCAAGCTGGAAAACCATTTGTCGCCGCAGCGGATCGTCTCATACCGCCGGTTGGGCAGAACGAAGTCGATGGTCGTCGTCACCGGCTGGCCGTACACGCCCAGCAGCTTGTAGGGCGCGCTATTGGCGGAAGGCGCATGTGCTGTCATGCGGAAGCCCTGCGGAATCGGCTCGAACTGCTTCTCCTTTACGTGAATGCTGGCCCCGCTGCGCCACCACCACGACTGATGCACAAACGGCCCGTGCGCCGGGTCCATCAGGCCGATGATGCCATGGTCCACGTTGCAAGGAAGCTCGGCGGTCAAATGCGCGGAGCGAAACCGCGGCCCGAACTTCGGCACCTCCGGCACCGCCGGCAGCGCGGCCATCTCCTCGGCACGCAGCCGCCCCGACCCCGGCGACGGCACATACACCCAGGCATAGCCGTCGCGTTCCACGCAGGGAAACGCTCCGGCATAAATGCGGGTGCAGTCGAGCGTGTCGGCCGGCGTCAGCGAGGGAATCTCCAGGCATTGCCCGCTCACCGGGTCGAACCGCCAGCCATGATATTTACAGGTCACGCCGGAAGCGTCGAAGCGCCCGCAGGAGAGCGGAATGCCGCGATGCGGACAACTGTCGCGCATGGCGAACAGTTCATCGTTGCGCGTGCGTCCCAGCAACAGCGGAATCCCCAGCAGCATGGCCGTCGCCGTCTGGCCGCGCCGCAGCTTCTGGCTGCGCATCGCCGGATACCAGTCGTCGTAGATCAGCACGGCCGCGGGCGCGCTCGGAGCTTCGCTGGAATTCCCCATAAGGTGAAAATATCACCTTGGTTTCTTCCCGAACTTCTTGTGATTCCTACCCGTCGATTGCGCTCGGGATAAACTCTCTGGCAGCGTAGGCGGGGGGACCTGCATTTCCATCCCAACCGGGCGCCTTATCCTTACCGTGCGGCGCGGATCAACTTGCCATCGCGCAGCAGAAACCGTTCTCCGCGCCAGACGATGTGGTCGTCGGCAAAGCTCCAGAACCAGACCCCAAGGGCAACAAAATCGCGCAGCGGCAGCAGCCACAGATCGCGCAGGCAGCCGCGGTCCTCCAGCAACCCCACGCCGACCGTCAGCGCCAACGCCGCCCGTACGCACAGCATCGCACTCAGCAAGGCAATACTGTCGAGCGACGCGGCGGACGCGATCAGGTTCGCCACCGCCCATGGCAGCCCGAAGGTAATCAGCAGGCCGAAATAGCCCCACGGCCGCGAGTCCCGCATGCCCCGCGCCCACCGCAGTTGGTGCGCGAGAAACTCGGAAAATCGGTACGCCGGAATCGAGGTCTCCGCCACTTCGCGACCGGTTTCCACGCGATACCCCGCCTTGAAAATCCGCTCGCCCAGATCGTGGTCGTCTGCCAGCCGATCGGCCAGCGGAGCAAAGCCCCCAATCGCGTCCAGCGCTTCGCGGGTCACTGCCAGCGTGGAACCCAGCCCAAAGCGTAACCCTTTCTCCAGCCAGCGCGCCGTCAGCACGCCCGGCATAAAGTCGGTCGCAATCCCCAGCGCTTCCAGCCGGGAACCAAGCGTTTCACGCGCCCGCCCGCGATAGAGCGCTGTCACCATCCCCACCGGCCTGGTTCCCGGCGTGGCGAAGGCGGGCATGGTACGGCGCAGGTAGCGCGGAGACACATGAATGTCGCTGTCGTTGACCAGCAGATGATCGTAGCGCGCCTCCGGCGCCATCTGCGCCAGGTTGCTGACCTTGCCGTTCGCGCCCAACTGCAGCGGACAGGCGACAATCCGAATCGTCTGCGCAGGAAATTCGCGCTGCAATTGCTCGACTGCCACAACGGCGGGGTCGTCCAGGCTGTGGACGCCGAATAAAATTTCGTACTCGCCGGGGTAGTCCTGCGTGCAGTGGGTGCAAAAGGCCGCGTACATCTCCGGGTCCAGGCCCTTGACCGGCTTCAGAATGCTGACCGGCGGAAAAAATTCCGGCAGCGTCACACGCGCGGCGCGACTGTAGGATCGTGCAGCGCGAAACACCAGCAGGGAGTACGCCAAAGCAGCCAGGGTGAGCAGCGTAAAAATCGCGATGATTATGTCGGCGGCCAGCGGCAGCGTGTAGATGGGATAGGGAACGGGCGTCATCGGCAGCTTAGACGATTGTCGCTCATGTGGCCCGAAGAGAACATTCCGTCGTGGCGACCGGAACCGCTCACTCGTACCGCAGCGCATCGATCGGGTCCAGATTGGCCGCCTTCCACGCCGGGTAAATTCCAAAGATCAGCCCAATCGCACAGGAAACGGTGAATCCGGTGATCGCCCAGAAGGTCGAAACAAAGGCGGGAATGTTCGGCACTGCCATCCGCACTGCCAGCGTCAACAGGCCGCCGATCAGCACCCCGATCACGCCGCCGACCGCGCACAGCGCAATCGCCTCAATGGTGAACTGCATCAGGATATTGCGCCGGGTGGCGCCGATGGCCTTGCGCACGCCGATCTCCCGCGTCCGCTCCGTCACCGAGACCAGCATGATGTTCATCACCCCCACGCCGCCCACCATCAGCCCCACGCTGGCCACGCCGATCATGAAGATAAAAATCCCGCTGGTGAGCTGGTTCCACAGCCGCGTAATGGCGTCCGGGGAGAAGATGGCGAAGTTGTCGGTCTGGTTGAACCGCTCCTTGCGCATCACCCGCAGCGTCTGCTCGATCTCGTCGTACACCAGAGTCTTGTTCTTCGGGTCGTCGTACTTCACCGAGATCCAGTAATCCTTGACCTCAGGATGGATCTTTTGAAAGGTCCCAACCGGAAAATAGGCCGAGTTGTCCTGCGGATTCTTCCCGCCGCCGAAGGCCGTCTTCTGCTTGGCCAGCACGCCGATGACGCGGAACTCATCGCCGCCGATCTCAACTTCCTTGCCCAGCGGATTGGCCCCGCGGAACAATTGCTGCGCCCCATCGTGGCCCAGGATCACCACGTCGGAGTGCTGGTCCTGTTCATATTGCGAAAAGAACCGGCCGAGGACAACGTTGAGGGTGTCGACCCGCGGCTCGGCGGTGGTGACCCCGTACAGAATGGTGTGCTGTATTTTACGATTTCCGTACTTCACGGCTACGTTGCCGACATTGAGCGCATTGTTCGCATACCGCAACGCCGGCGAGACCGCCACTACATGCGGCAGCTTGGCCAGCGCCTCGGCGTCGGCCATGGTCAACTGCTTGCGCGCCAGCATCTCCGCGGTGGGACGTACATTGATAATGGGGAAACGAAATACCCAATAGACATCGGTGCCAAATGAGGCCACCAGGTCGCCGATATTCTTGTTCAACCCGTTGATGAACGAGGACAGTGTAATCACCGTCGCCACGCCAATCACGATGCCAAGCACCGTCAGGCTGGAGCGCATCTTGTTAGCGCGCAGGGTGTCGAACGCCATGCGCGCCGACTCGAGATTTTTTCCTCCGGCCATTTCAGTCCCTCACAACTCCGAGCGCAGTGCCACAATCGGGTCCAGCATCGCCGCCTTGCGCGCCGGATAGACGCCGAAGAAAATCCCCACCGCCGTGGCCATAAACAGCCCGGCGAGCACCGACCAGATGGCAATCGTAGTCGGGAAACCGATGATGAACGTGATCAATTTGGCGACGGTGATCCCACCGATCACGCCAATGACTCCCCCTACCAGCGCCATGGTCCCGGACTCGATCAGAAACTGCAGCATCACGTCGTTGCGCCGCGCTCCCAGCGCCTTGCGTATGCCAATCTCCCGCGTACGCTCGGTAACCGAGACCAGCATGATGTTCATAATGACGATGCCGCCGATGACCAGCGAAATGGTGGAGATGCCGATGGCCACGCCGAAGAAGCTCTTGCTGAAGCTCTGGAACAGTCCGACGAAACTCTGGTTAGTCACCAGGCTGAAGTCGTCCGGTTCCCCGGGTCGGTCATGGCGCCGCGCCCGCAGGATCGCCCGCATCTGGTCAGAGGCGTATTCCAGCTTCTCGCCCAACCCCCCCGCCTTGCCATAGATGGTGATCGAGTTGTTGGAACCGTAAGTGGCCTGATATGTGGTGATGGGCACGCCGACAAAGTTGTCCTGGCTCTGCCCCAGCGTTTTCCCCTGCCGCTGGACGACGCCAATGACGGTATACGGCACGCCGTCCACGCGGATTTCCTTACCGATGGGGTCGCCCCGCCCCATCACATTGTCCACAATATCGTAGCCGACGACCGCCACATGCGCGTCATGCTGGAGCTCCGTGGGAGTGAACGAGCGGCCGAGCGCGATGTCGTAGTTGTACATTTGCAGCATGTCCACGGTCCACCCGCGAATGCTGACTGCGGTGGCGGACTGGTGGCCGGTGACGACACTTCCGCTGGTGGCAACCTGCGCTCCCACCAGCTTGCAGGCGGTGCATTGCTCGGCCACTGTCCGGTAATCGCTCATCCGAAAAATTTTTCGCTTTTGGTCCTTGAAATACTCTGCGCTGCTCAGGATCACATCGGGCATCTGGCTGGCGGTAAACACGTCCGCCCCATAGCCGTACACTTTGGTCGCCACATATTTGTTGGCGCCGTTGATCATGGTGACGATCATGATGACCGACGCCACCCCGATCACCACGCCAAGCAGCGTGAGGATGGAGCGCATCTTGTTTGCCCACAGCGACTGCAGCGCGATTTTGACCGCTTCCCGAAATTCCATATGGTCGATTCAGCAAACGCGTATACCGCGTTCTAAATAACGTTGCCCTCCGGAGCGAAATCACTCCCCGGAATCGAACTCCTTCTCTTGCTCCATCGCCCACCACAGCCCAAATCCCGCCTCGGCAATCCCGATCGCCCTGGTTAAGCTGGGACGCTCGGCCAGCCCTTCCATCAGGCCGCGCCACAGCTTAGGCCCCGCCACCCAGGCCTTGGCCGCGCGCTGCGGACACACGGCCGCCATCATTCCGTCGCCAATCAGAAACATCACGCAAAAATGCTTCCACCGTATGGAGTTCATCCGCACTAAATCCTCCCCGTTCAGAATACGAGTCCGCCTCAACTCCGGTTCCCCAACCCAGCACAATCCAGTCAACGGCGGCCCAGGCGATTGATCTGTTTCGATTCGACCACCCCAGTCGCCGCCCCCGGCTCTACGGCTGCAATCATTGCCCGCCCCAGTGTTTCAGAATCCGTCACATAGTTCGGTCCCACAAGTTTCAGCAGCGGATACACCGGCCGCAGGATCGTGTAAAACGCGTTGTACCATTCCACCTTCGAGCGCATCCCTCGGGCCGGTTGGATATACCCCGGCCGAAACAGCGCCACTCCGGCAAACCCGACGCGCAGCAGCGCGTTTTCGGTTGCGCCCTTGACCCGCGCCCACATTTGCCGGCCCCACTCGGAACTGTCCGTTCCCGAGCCGCTGACGTACAGAAACCTCATTCCCGGCGCGATCCGTACCAGGACCTTGGCCACCGTCAGCGTCAGATCGTAGGTAATACGACGATACTCGGCTTCACTGCGGCGGAGCGAAGAAACTCCGGCGCAGAACAGGCACGCATCGGGCGCTCCAAGCTTCCCGGCAACCGATTCGATCTGAAACAGGTCGGGGCAAACTACTTCCCGGACTTTGCTGCCGGCGATCCCGAGCGGAGCCCGCACCACGGCCGCAACTTCCTGGATGCGGCCGTCCGCGCGGCAGGCCTCGAGGGCCGATTGCCCCACCATTCCGGAAGCCCCGATCAGCAGAATCCGCATCTGTTCATTCTAGTGCGTGCAGCAATCCGGGGTCGCAGGGATTCCAGCGATGGAACCGGCTCGGTATCTTCGCCCGGATAGGGCAGAAACAGCGTCATGACGGTCCCGCGATGCGCTTTGTGCCGGCTACTGCGCACCCGCATCCTGCCATGGCTGCGCAGCAGCATCCGCCCTCCGGTGGGCATGGCGTCAATGGCATTGCCCACCAGGTTGTTCAGAACCTGGCGAATCTCCCCTTCAAAGCACATCACCGAGCGGCTCTTCCTCGGCACCCGGAGAAATTGATCCTACATGTCCATCCGTTTGAACTTCCACTCCGGCACCGCGCGCACCGCTGCCATAATCCATCGCCAGAACCACGGCGTATAGAGCACGTCGCGCCTGCCCGCAATCGCATTCTGCATGTCCCGCGCCACCACATCCGGGGTGACGAACAGCGGCCCCTGGGGCAGGTGCGCAGTCATTGGGGTCGCCACAAATCCGGGCCGGATGGTCAGCACCTGCACGCCCTCGCGGTCCACCCGATTGCGCAGGCCGTCCAAAAACGCGTTCAGTCCGGCCTTGGCGCTGCCGTAAATGTAATTACTCTTGCGTCCCCGGTCCCCGGCGACGGATGAAATCACCGCAATCGTCCCGCGACGCTGGGAGACGAAGAAATTCGCCAGCCACGTCGCCAGCGAGGCGGCGGAAAGAAAATTCGTCCGCAAGCTGGCCACTGCCGCGGCAAAGTCCGCCTCTCCGGCCGCCTGATCTCCCAGGACGCCGTGCGCGATCAGCGCCGCGTCCAGGCCGCCCAGCGAGGCCGCCGCGCGTTCCAACATTCCCTCATGCGCGGCGGTATCGTCCAGATCGGCCACCTCGATCACCACCACCTTCGCCCCCCGCGTCGCCAGGTCCTGGGCCACCGCTTCCAGATGTGCGCGGTTCCGCGCGGCGATGAAAAAGCTGGTTCCCGCCGGCGCCAGCAGCCGCATCCATGCCTGCGCAATGGCGCTGGTGGCGCCGAAAACGGCGACCCGTTCCAGCCGCCCCGGCTTTTCGTCCGCGGAAGACGGCTCCGCTGTGCGCCGAAATCCACGATCCGGCCGGGAATCGCCGGCCGTCTTCGGCGGCAACGGCGTCGAGATATCGAGCTGTCCAGGCCGGTTACGCATCCCGGGTCACCCGCTGCCAGAAGGCCGAGCTGAACGCCGGATCGCGAAATGCCGCAAACTCCCGCCATCTCGGATAGAAGGCGCGAAACTGCGGCCCGGTCATGCGAGCGTCCTTGGCCGGGTACAGCCGCCCGCCCACTTCGCGCGTCATCTCCGCCAGCCGGTCGAACAGGGGAAACGTCACGCCCGGCACAATGGCGATGTCGAGCGCCAGCGTAATCCCCGGCTGCGGAAACGACATGATTCCGGGGGAGGGAATTTCTCCCATCACCTTCAGCACCGCCAGAAACGACGCCAGCCCGGAGTCGGCAATTGCCTCCAGCATGGCCAGAATTCCATCGCGCCCATAGCGCCACGGAACCACGCACTGGAACTGCAGAAAGCCGCGCTTGCCGTAAATACGGTTCCAGTGCAGGATGCTGTCCAGCGGGTAGAAGAACGGCTCGTAATCCATCAGCCCGGAAACATGCCGGCGCAACTGCCTGCGATAGTACAGCTCGTTGAAAATGCGCATCGAGGTCCGGTTCAGCACCCACGACGGAAGATCGAACGGTACCGTGAGCTTCGCCCCCGCCGAGGGCTTTCTCGGCTCGATCACTTCCAGGTGGTCGCCCTGCATATAGATGCCGCGGGCAAAATTGCGCCCCCGCGAGACGCAGTCGATCCAGGCCATGGTGCATTCCACATGCTTGCCGCCGCCGGCAATCTCCAGAAACTCATCGATGCCGTGGAACTTGACCGCGTCGTAGCGAATCCGGCGCGAGGTAATGGCGCGCAGTTGCACCTCCGCCCAGGCGATCAGCCCGGTCAATCCCATGCCGCCGATGGTCGCCGCGTACAGGTCTGCGTTTTCCGTCGCGGAACAGATCAGCCGCACGCCGTCGGAACGCACCAGCTCAAAGCGCGGCACATGGCAGCCGAACGAGCCCACCGCATGATGGTTCTTGCCATGCACATCGTTGGCGATCGCCCCGCCGACGCTGACGAATTTCGTTCCCGGAGTGGTGGGCAGGAACCAGCCGCGCGGCACGGAAAATTCCAGAATCTGCGCCAGCGTGGCCCCGCTCTCGACGCGCAGCAGCCCGGCGCCTGGGTCGAAGTGCAGCAGCCGGTCCATGGCTCGCGTCGACAGCAGCGTGCCCTGTTCCAGCAGGCAGACATCGCCATAGCTGCGGCCCATCCCCACCGCCAGCACCTCGGGCGGCAGCCGCGTTGCGCGCGGAAAATCGTCGGTCCAGTAGAGCGGCTCCACGCGGCAGTCCAGCCGCGGGTATCGCCCCCAGGATTCAAACTCAGGCTGCTTCGTCTTCGCTGGCATCGTCTCCTATATAGTATCGACTGTCAATCGAGCAATAAGGGTGTCTCGGGTCTTGATTCTGAGACCAGTACCTTCAACGGTCACAACGAAGCCGACACCGCGATCAGAAAAATTGCCACCCCGGCCGCCAGACTCGCCGGATCGGTGAGCGCGAAAATCACCGGGTCCTCGTTCATCTCCCCGCGCGAGGCCCGCAGCCACACCCGGCTCAGCCACCAGATCAGCAGCGGCGTCAGCAGCCACAGCCGCTGCGGCACGCGGTACAGCTCGCGCACCTCCGGGTTGTTGATGTAGAGCGTGAACACCACGATGGAAGCGAACGCGCTGGCCGTCCCGAAGGCCCGCAACTGCTCCATGTCGTGCACCAGATACCCACGCCCGTTCGACGGCGCCTCTCCCTGCGCGCGCAGATTTTCGAGTTCGCTGAAGCGCTTGACCAGCGCCAGGCTGAAGAAGAAAAAGATGGCGAATCCGGCCATCCAGTCCGAAATCGGCACCCGCGTCGCCGCGGCGCCCGCCAACAGCCGCAGTGTGTACAGCGCGGAAAGCAGGATGACGTCGACAATCACGACGCGCTTCCAATACAGCGAATACCCCAGCGTGATGCAAGCGTAGACCAGCAGCCAGACCAGAAACCGCTCTGGCAGCGCCAACGCGATCAGGATGCCGCCGGCAAACAGCATCGCCGCCAGCCCCGCGCCGGCCAGCGCGGAAATGTCGCCGGCGGCGAACGGACGCCGCCGCTTGCGGGTGTGCGCCCGGTCGGAGCCCATATCCAGCAGGTCATTCACAATATAGGTGCTGGAAGCCACCAGGCTGAAGCTGAAAAACGCCAGCACCGAGGCGACAATCCTCGCCGGTCCAACTGCATGGGCCAGCAGCAACGGCAGAAAAATCAGTACATTCTTCGCCCATTGATGTACCCGCAGCGCCCGCCACAGCGATGTTCCCATCGCCGCCCGGTCGCGGAAAACATTCTCGACCGCCACCTGTTTCCGCCGCAGCGCGCCGCCCAGCCCGGCGGCGGGATTGGCCAGCATGGCGCCGGTGGAAGCCTGCAGCAGCGGCAGGTCGGCGCGACTGTTCCCAACGTACGCAAACCCTCCCGCGCCGAACCGCTCCTCCAACAGTCGCAGCTTGCGCTCGCCGGTCAGGTTGGTCGAGCCGTCGCTGGCCAACACCCCGGAAAAAATCCCCAGATGCTCGGCCACCCGTTCGGCCAGGCCATGATCCGCTCCCGTCGCCAGATACAGCGGCCGGCCCCGCGCCGCCTGCTCCCGCAGATACAGCACCAGCGCCTCGTTGTACGGCAGGGTCGCGGCATCGAGCGGCGCCCGCGCCGTCACCTCGCGCTTGAACCCGGCCTTGCCCCGCGCCAGCCATAGCGGCAGCCGCGCCAGTGCTGCCGGACGCGTCCGCGCCAGCGCGCACAGCCCATCCAGCAGCGTGTCGGACTTGACCAGCGTGCCATCGAGATCGACGCACAGCGGAAGCCCAGCCGCGGACGCCGGCGTGGAAGTGCAGGGCTCCGGCTCCGCGGCCATGCTGGATCGATCGATCGCCGCCGGACCTTCCGCGGTCATAACCGGACAATCTCCGCCATCGTCATACGCCCATCATGTCATATTCGAAGAGCTTTCCACGACGGTTTCGGACATGCTGTACCGTCGAAAGAACTGCGGTCCATCCTCGCACCTGAAAAGCCCGTGTTATCCCGATCACGACGCCGTGAAATGGATTAGCATTTGTCATCAGAAGCAGCACGGACGGGCGGTGCCGCATGAAAACCGGGACAGTTTTCGCGGTGGTGACGACTCTGCTGGCAGCGCTGGCCTGTACTCAGGCGCAGAAGCTGTCCGCACCGCCGCCCGCAAAGACCGTCACCCTGGGCCAGTCCATCGTCGCGCTGAACGGCCCGTGGAAGTTTCACATTGGCGACAACCCCAAATGGGCCGACCCCAACTTCGACGACTCCCACTGGGAAACGGTGGACCTGACAGCCAGGCCGGGAAGCTTCGACCCCAGCCTGGGCTCTCCCGGATACGTGCCCGGCTGGACGGCCAAAGGCCATTCCGGCTACTGGGGTTATGCCTGGTATCGCATTCGGGTGCAAGTGGCCGCGCGGCCGGGGCAACGGTTGGCAATGGCGGGTCCGGCGGACGCGGACGACGTCTATCAGGTCTTCGCCAACGGGACCCTGCTGGGCAGCTTCGGCAAATTCCCCAGCCATGGACACGGTTCCGCGCTCTCTCCGGTCGTCTATCAAAGTCGGCCGCGGATGTTTCTGCTTCCCACCCCCGGTGGGTATGCCCCGGCCACACAGGTGCTGGCCTTCCGCGTGTGGATGGAACCCAGCACGCTGTTGGTCGCACCGGATGCCGGTGGCCTGCACGAAGCGCCGCGACTCGGCGATGCGGCCGCGGTAGACGCGCACTACCGGCTGGCGTGGCTGGAACTGGTCCGCGCCCACGCCGCCGACGTTTTTCTGGCGGCCATGTTTTTCCTGCTGGCGCTGCTGGCCTGCAGTCTGATTTTGTTCGACCGCTCCGACCCGGTGTATCGCTGGCTGGCGGCCGTCTTCCTGTTGACCGCAATCGTGTATGCCACCGTTGCCGTTGGCGCCTGGACGCAGGTGGGAAGCGCCGACACGATGAACCTGGTGCAGTTCGCGTTGCTGAATCCGCTGATTCTGGGCGGGTGGGCAATGGTGTGGTGGGTCTGGTTCCGAATGCGCCGTCCGACGTGGATACCGAAAGCGATCGCGGTGCTCACTTTGTTGTACATGGTCTCCGCCGCGATCGCGCTTGACTTCCTCTTTACCGTCGTTCCGCATCCTGTCGGCGTGGCCTTTCATCTGGTCCCATACGTCATCGCACGGCTGCTGCTTCTACTGCTGGCGATCATCGTTGTCCTCGGCGTCCGGCAACAAGGGAAAGAGGGGTGGTTGGCCTTGCCCGCCATCGTGCTGCTGGGAGTCGCGTATTTTCCCAACCAGTTAGTCGCTTTAGGTGTTCCCGTCTACTGGTTTCCCTTCGGCGCACAAGTCTCGCTCACCGCGATCTCCGACGTTGCTTTTGCAGTCGCCATCTTTGTCCTGCTGTTGCGACGTCTGCAGATCTCCATTCGACATCAGCGAGAGATGACGCTCGATGTGAAGCAGGCGGCGGAGGTGCAGCACGTTCTGATTCCCAATCAACTGCCGCAAATTCCCGGCCTGGCGATCGAAAGCGAATACCTTCCGGCGACCGAAGTCGGTGGGGACTTCTTCCAGATCGTTCCCCACCCCAGCGATGGCAGTGCGCTAATCGTTGTCGGCGATGTGACCGGCCACGGGTTGCAAGCCGGAATGCTGGTGGCGTTGATCGTCGGGGCGATCCGCAATCAGACGGAGACAAGCTTCGATCCGCTGAGCATGCTGCAATCGCTGAATCGCCGCCTGATGGGGCGCGGTCAGGCCCACGCCACCTGCCTCGCGCTGCGCATTTACGCCGACGGAGCGGCCACGCTGACCAATGCCGGACACCTGCCGCCCTATCTCAACGGAAAAGAGCTGCCCATGGAAGGGTCGCTCCCCCTGGGCATGATCGACGACGCCGAATTCTCCGTGATGCAATTTCAACTGCACGAAGAGGACCGGCTCATCTTGATGTCCGACGGAGTGGTGGAGGCCCAGAACGAGCACGGCCATCTCTTCGGCTTCGAACGCGTCGAGGAACTCTTGCGACACCCGATTACCGCCGCAAGACTGGCTACTGCCGCCCAGAACTTCGGCCAGGAAGACGACATCCTGGTCCTCGGCATCCAGCGCGTGCCGCAAACCGCAACGATGCCGTCGCCGGAACCCATTCTGGCCACCATTTGACCGCGTTCCACCGCACCACCCAGATCGGCCTGGCGGAGAATCTCGGCGACCTCTACTTTTCCAACTCTGACAGCAGGGAATTCCCCACCGGCGACCCCAGCCCCGTGCAGGCGTCCCATCCCGGCCCGGCGCTGTATGCGCCGTTGTTCCCCTGGGTAATGTCGCGAAACGCCGCCGTTCCCAGCAGCGGATAAATCTGCGGGTTCAAAAATCCCACCGGCTTGCCCAGCTTCTCGTTCAGCAGCGCGATCAGGCCTGCCCACAAGGGAGCCACCGCGCTGGTGCCGCCCACCACCTCGCTCTGCCCGTCCACCTGGATCTGATATCCGGTCTCCGGGGCCGCATCGCCGGCCACATCCGGCAGGCCGCGGCCGCCTTTTCCGCCGGCCGCGGGGACATTTGCATTCTTCTGCCAGGTCGGCAGAGCGAATACCGCGCTGACGCCGCCGCCGGTGGCACCGCCGCCCTGGGCCTCATCGTTCCATACCACTTCTCCGCTCAGCTTTGTCCCGTTGGTGGTGATCTCCGTGCCGCCGCAGGCCAACACATGCGGGCTCGATGCCGGAAAATCGACATGGCTCGCGTCACCGCTCACGCCGTCAGTCGATCCGTTATCGCCGCACGCCACGGTGATCGTCACCCCCAGGGCTGCCGCCGACTGGAGGGCGTCATCGAACGCCGTCATCGTCTCCTGGGTCCAGCTCGACTCCGGACCGCCCCAACTGATCGAAATCACCGAGGGATGGTTGGTCGTGTCATGCACCGCCGTGGTCACTGCGTCGAGAAATCCCTGGTCTGTATTGGCGGCGAAATACACGGCGATCTTCGCGCCCGGAGCAATGCTGGCCGCCACCTCGATATCGAGCAGCACCTCGCTGTCCGCTCCGTTCGGATTGGTCGGCGTGTTGGCGCCGCCATCGACCGAGATCGCCACCACCTCCGGCGGAGCGATATTCTGCCCCTGGAAATACTGCTGGATGTCGGCCGTCTTGTAGCCGCCGCCCAGCTCGATAATGCCGATGGTCTCGCCGCTGCCATCCGCGTCCAGCGGAAAGCTGTAGAACCCCGCCACCTGCCGCGGCAAATACGCCTGCGCCCCTGCCGCGGCCGGACGCAGGTTCTTCATCTGGTCGAGGTCGGCCAGGCGGCGGAAATGCGCCTTCGCCTGCGGCAGCGTGTCGAACCCCAAAACCGCATCGACCATCTTTGCGCAGGAGGCCGGCAGGGTGGGAACGCTGCTGCTGGCGCGGTAATTCTGTCCCTCGTGCTCAATCTGCTGCAGGCCCACCTCAAAAGCGGCGCGCATCTGCTCCGCTGTGCCGTAGACCACCAGTGTGCGCCGCGCCAGGCTGGATGCCGTTTCATCGATCGCTAGCCCCCGCGCCTGAGCAAATTTCCGCAGCTCGCGAAAATCCGCGGGGTCGGCGGCATACTGGTCCAGATATTCTTGACGGGAAACCTGCCGCCCGCCCAGCGCCTCAAGGTCCAGAGGATTCCTGCGCTTCACAATAAAGGAGACGCGAATCGGCTCGTCCGCCGGCGTCGGCCCGACGACCCGAGCGCCCTCCGGCAGTGGACGCAGCATTGCAAACAACGGAACTCGCTGCGAATCGGATGCATTGTTCGATGGGGGATTCATATCGGAAATACCCTCCAGAAAACTAGGATGCACTGCAGAGACGCCGGAGCCAGAGGCCATTTTCGAAGGCATTGGGAACCGCCGCGCCATCTACTGACAGGCGAATGAAACTTGCGCTCTATAATCGATAGAAACGCCCCTTCCGGAGAGAACACAACCGTATGAGCAAGACAGAAACCCGCCGCATGGTCGCGGCCGCCGTCGTCGCCTGCGAGGACAAAAAGGCCGAGCGCATCTCCATCCTTGAGCTCGACGCCGCCGACTCCGGCTTCACCGACTTCTTCCTCATCTGCAGCGGTACCAACGATCGCCAGAACCAGGCCATCGCCGACGGCATTGAGCACACCATGAAGCGCGACTTCCGTACCCTTGCCAACTCCGTCGAGGGCCGCCGCCAGGGCGAATGGATCCTGCTCGATTATGTCGATTTCGTCGTCCACATTTTCTCGAACGAGAAGCGCGACTTCTACGACATCGAGCGCCTGCGCAAAACCGCGACCCCGCTCGGCCTGGAAGAACTGAAAGCCTCGCTGACCAAAAAGGTGGCCGCGGTAAGGAAGAAGCACGCAGTCAAGAAACTGGTGGCCAAAAAAGTCGCGGCAAAGAAGGTAGCTCCGGTGAAGAAAACGGCGACCAAAAAGGCCACTCCGGCGCGAGCGCGAACCGTGGCGAAGAAGGCTCCGGCAAAGAAAGCCGCTGCCAAAAAACGGGCGCAGCGCAAGGCAAAATCCCTTTGACAGTCCATCTTCCCGGCAGCATACTCAGTAGGCAATAGAATTCAGCCCAGAGTGTCAATGCAAAGCGAGGATGGGTATGAGCAAAAGTCGGTTTCTGGCAGCGACTGCTTCCCTGGTTCTTTCACTGAGTGTGATCGCGGGTCCCACGCTCGCGCAATCGGGGGGTAACCCTGAAATTACCGCGAATAGCCCGATTTACGCCGAACTAAACACAAAATTGGACACAAAGAAAGCCAAAGTTGGGGAGACGGTCACCGCCAAAACCATCGCGCAAGCGCTGATGAGCGACGGCAAATCCGCTCCTCAGGGATCGGTGCTCACCGGAAAAGTAAGTGCAGTGCAATCGGAATCCGCCGGCAACGGAACGGCATCGATCACGATCGTGTTCGATCAGATCCGGCCCGGCAAACACGCCTCTCCGGTTGCCATGCATGGAGTCGTCGTGGGCATCGCTCCCAAACCCTATCTGGAGAACTCCGGCGCCAGCGGCGCCGACCTGCCTCTCGCCTCCACCCGAAGCCAGTTGAACACGCCGGCCGTGATGGGTCAGAACGTCGACAATAGCGGCGGCAGCGGAGAATCCGTAGCCCTGGGCAGCAGTATGCGGCACGTAAGTTTGTCCTCGCCGACGGGCAACGACGCGGGCATGCTCTCCAGCCATAAAGATTTCAAGCTGAACCGCGGAACCCGCCTGGCCATTGAACGCGAAGCCGAATAGGCAGCTTCCCTGGATCTCTGACCGTATGATGTCGCGTGTGTGAACTGGAGAATCCCAGGCCTCAGAATCGAAGCCTGGGGCTACCCGGCCTTGTCTTTGCGGCTCGGGTGGCGACAGAAGCCTTTGTCTACAACACATTCTCCGCCGGACTCTCCATCGTTGGGAGAAATACTCCAGAGCAGTTCTCCTGTTGCTTTAGAGCAACCCCCCTGATTGTCGTCCTGAACGGAGCGTAAGCGCAGTGAAGGATCTTGTGGTCATCCGGCAAACCGCGAGATCCTTCACTCCGTTCAGGACGACAACACATTCTCCGCCGCACTCTACATGGTTGGGAGGAATGCTCTAGCCGGAAAACAAGAAAGCAGGAAGCCCGAAGGCTTCCTGCTTTGTTCTTGCGAGGGTCCGCTTAGAAGGTGAATTCTCCTTTTAGTTGGATCAGCCGAGGCGATGCATCCCCGCCCAATCCGGAGCCTAGAACGCTGGTCGGAGTGTTGACGGTTGCCGTGATCAACCCCGCGAATGGGTTGGCCGGGTTGATGTCACCGCTCGGAGCAGCGAAGTTCGGATGGTTGAACAGGTTGAAGAACTGTGCGCCCACAACCAGCTTGGCGGAATTCCAGCGCGGGATGGCGAAGCTCTTCAGCGCGGCAAAATCAAAATCGGTGTAAGACGGAGCGATGGTTTGATTGCGATCCTGCTGCCCGAAGGCAGTCGGCGTCGTATAGTTTGCCGGGTTGGCGATGCCGCACGGAGTACCTAGGCCGGTGATGAGGTTGGCTACGGCCGAACCGCCGCAGCTATGCACGTTGTGGAGTTGCTGGGCGAAAATCGCGGCGTTCCCGCTGTAGTTGGTAATCTGGTTGGTCACCGTACTGTCCACCACCGTGAACGGAAAACCGGTGTGATGGAAGACGGTCCCGGTGAATTGCCAGCCGTCGGTCAGCGGATGCGGGCCGCCGTAATAGGGCAGCGTGTAGACATAGCTGGCGGTTACGTTGTGGCGTACGTCATAGTCCGCATTGCCGTAATTCTGCGCCAGGTTGAACGGATTGGTCTGCGAAAGAAGGCTTCCCGTGGCATTGAACGGGAGCTGCCCGCCATTTGATATCTCATCCAGCGCGTGGCTGTAGGAATAGTTGAACTGCAGCAGCAAGGACTTCGAGCGGTGCACCAGCGAAGCGGTAATGCCGTTGTAGTTGGAGTTGGCGTTGCTGTACACCTCGCTAACAGCGGAGAAGGAGGGGTTGGGCGCTGCCGCGCCATTGATGCCGGTAAAACCCGCCGGCGCGCCGTAGGCGTTCAAGCTGCCATTGGTATTCGGCTCATGGTAGCCCCGATCCCCGACATAGTTTACGTCGACCACCGTGCTCTGGCCCAGTTGGTGCTGCACTTCCAGGTTCCACTCATCGTAGGTCGGGTAGTCCAGTTTGTGGTAGGGACTGATAAAGTTTGGCGCGCCGAACCCGGCTACCGAGGTGGACAGCGTGCTGTAGCTGGCGCCGTTGGCGAAGCCGGACTGGAAGGCCGCATTGGAGGCGGTCGTAATCGACTGGCCGCTGACGGGATCGGTCGGATCGGGGCCAATTGTGGGACCGCCGGAGGCAGGTCCGAACAATGTAAAACCGACGTTGACCGGCGCGTTATTCAGGATACTATCCGCGACCGTCGCCGGGAAAACGTCGGTAAACATCCCGAAGCCACCGCGCAGTACCGTCGAGCTTCCTTGACCGAAGGGCAACCACGCGAAACCAAAACGCGGCTGGATGGAATACTTCTGGAAATCAGGAAACGCTCGATAAACCCCGCTCCGAATCATGGCGTTATACGGCGTCGTCGGATCCGTGCTCACGCCGGCGAAGTCGCCCGTGAAAGTGGCAAAACAGTTCGAATGGCAGACTGGATTGGAATTGTGTTCTACCCGGACCGCGGCCGTGATCGTCAGATTGGGTACAGGCTTAAACTCATCCTGAAAGTAAACGGCCTCGTTATAGAGTGCGATCGGCTGCGTGGGGCGAGTTGGATACTGCTGGGTATAGTAGTCCAGCGACGGCGTGATGGGTACCGGGGCCGGCTGACCCGGGCCAAGGTAGGGGCTCTCCCCCGCAAAACTGGATTCGGTACTTTCCGCTAGCGGCGTTGTCTCGACGCCGGGGCTATAGTCGGTGACATCATCGCGGCGGAAATAGTAGCCGAATTTGAAGCTGTTTCTGCCCTTGATGACGCTGACATCGTCAATGAACTGATAATTGGTGACATTGCGTCCCTGTGGCCAGACGTAGTTCTCACCGCCGACCAGGTTGTACGCTCCATCCTCCCAAGCCAGCGTGTACGGTACCAGCGCCGTGGACGCTGCCAGGTTTTGGTTGGTGAAGATGGCCGAGTACCACAGGGCGGCAAACGTAAACTGGTTGGTGATGTTGGGGGTAAACACATGCGTCTCGCCCAACTGGCCGGAATATTGCGGCTGGACGCTGAGCGCATCGAAGATCGGATTCAACGGGTCGGTATAGGTCGCTTGCACGCCTCGATCCATATCGTAAGTGCCGTACAAGGAGTCGCCATCCCCGATGCGCTGGTCGATGCGGCCCTCGAATAGCCACTCATGAGTAAAGTTGCTCGCGATGGCATTGTATTGGACGATGTTCGGATCGCTCGCCGTCGGATTGGCCGTGGCATAACCGGGAGCGTTCTGGTAGACGCTGAGGATTTGCTTGTAATACGGCACATCGGCGGCTGGCACTTGCCGCAAGCCGGTAGGGAACGCCGGGCTGATGAACGAGGCGCAAGCCGGGCCCGATGCCGAAGCGCCGGTAGTCAAGCAACTCACGTAGTCGGGCGAGGGCGCGGTGACCACATTCGACACCGGAATGATGACCCGCAACCCCTCATAATCTCCGAAGAAGAAGGTCTTGTCCTTGAAGATGGGGCCACCGAGAGAACCGGCGAACTGATTCACGTTGTCGAACGGACGCGGGTTTCCCTGCTGGTTGTTGAAATAGCCGTTCGCATTCATGGCGCGGCCGTTCCACCAGTAGATCGCATTGCCATGAAACCGGTTGGTGCCGGACTTGGTGATTTCATTCACCTGCGCGCCGCCCAATCCGCCGTACTGCGCTCCATAGGCGTTGCTGACCACCGTGACCGAGGCGATCATGTTGTTGCCCAACAGCAGGTTGGTCGCGCCGGAGTTGTTCAGGTTCAGAAACGGATCGTTCTCGTACATGCCGTTGACGGTGAAGGTGTTCGACACTGCCGGCAGCCCAAAGGAGGAGAAATTGCCATACCCGAAGGCGGCCCCATTGCTGGTCGTCGTGGTGTTCATGACGGAACCCGGCGCGGTCTGCGCCACAAAGGTCAGATCGTTGCCCGGATTCGGCAGCCTCTGCACCTGCTCCTGATTGAAGGTGGTGGTGATGTCGGCGTTCTCCGTATTCAACAGAGGCGCTGCCGAGGTCACCATGACGGTTTGCGAACTCTTGCCCAGGGTCAGTTTAACGTTGCCGTTGGCAACCGCACCCGCCGAGACATTCACCGTCGACGTGGTGGTCTGGAAACCGGGGCCCGTCACTGTAATGGTGTACGCGCCCGGCTGCAGCAAGGAGGCACGGTACGACCCAGTAGCGCTGGAAGTATTGTTGAACGTAGCCCCGGTCCCCACGCTCTGGATGATGATCTGAGCACCGACGACCGCCGCTCCGGCCGGATCGGTGACCACGCCGGCAATATCTCCTGAAGTCAACGACTGAGCAAAGGCCGCCGGCTGTGTGACGACTATCGCTGTGGCAAACCCCAGCACCATCATGCCGACCGCTGCGGTCCGGGCCCATCCTTTTAGGCGTAATTGCATTGAATCCCCCTGAACTCCGCTCATCGCGTCATTCACCACTCCGTTACGGCACTGCCATCTATGGAGAGTGCGGTTTCTGAACCTTGCGCCGCAGACACCCGTCCGCACACGCGGAGGAGTGTCGCAACCGTGTCCATAAAGCAATCGAATGGCCAGAACAGAAGTGTCGAAGATTCATCGACTTATAAGAGATCCTTCCGCGCTCATGCCGAAATATTATGGGATTGCAGATGGATTAATACCAAAAAATGGATTTTCGGGAGAACCGCCGACTTTCCTCCGGTTTTCCCACAAAATAGATTGCCGCCAGGTCAAGTCGCATGATTCCGGGCGGATTGAAGGGCTTCGAGGAGCAGAATGCTGCATGACATCAAAAGAACTGTTGATCCAGTCAAGGCGCATCCAGACCCGGTCGAGGTGCACCCGGGGGAACCGATCCGCGGCTTCCCTGCCGGATCGAATACAGTAGTGCGATGGAACTCCACATCGTCACTCTGGGACGCGCCGCCCGCAAAAACGCTCCGGCCGAGCAGCTCTTTGCCGGCTATTGCGAACGTATCGGCCATTTCTGCCGCTGCCGGCCGGAACACTACGCCACAGAAGAGAAGTTCCTGGCCGCGGAAGGCGCTGCCGGCCCGTCGCGAAGCCGAACCCGGCCCATGCTCGTCCTTTTAGACAGCCGGGGGCGGTCGTTCTCCAGCACCCAGTTGGCGGAATGGCTGCGGCTCCGGAAGGAAGATGGGACCCAGCGGCTGGTCTTCGCGATTGGCCCGGCAGACGGATGGTCGCAGGCGGCTCGCGAACGCGCCGGGCTGCTGCTGTCGCTTGGCCCCCTGACGCTGCCCCATGAGCTGGCCGCCGTGGTGCTGGCGGAACAGGTTTATCGCGCATTTACAATCGTCGAAGGGCATCCGTACCACCTGGGGCATAGCGGCGGATAGTTACACCCCCTCCCATCCTTCGGCAAAAACGGGAAGGATGGAGCGCCCGGATTTTGAGAGTGGACTATATATATGACCGAAGCCAGACGCGGACTCATCCTCATCAACACCGGCCCCGGCAAGGGAAAGACCACCGCCGCCATGGGAACCGCCCTGCGCGCGGTCGGCAACGGGATGCGGGTATTGATGCTGCAATTCCTCAAGGGCTCCTGGCACTACGGCGAGCTGGACGCCATCGAGGCCTTCGGCGGCAAGTGGGTCATCAAGCAGATGGGCCGCGGCTTTGTGAAAATCGGCGGGGCGGAAACCGATCCCGAGGACATCCGCCTGGTCGAAGCCGCCTGGGAAGAGGCGCGCCAGGCCATCCTCTCCGGTGACTGGGACATGGTGATTCTCGATGAGATCAACTATGCCATCGGCTACAAAATGCTCGACCCGGCCAAGGTGGTCGAAACCCTCGAGCAGAAACCGGAGATGGTCCACGTCATTCTGACTGGCCGCAACGCGCATCCCAGTCTGGTCGAGATCGCCGACACGGTGACGGAAATGCGCGAGGTCAAACACGCCTACGAGAAGGGGATTCTCGCGCAGCGCGGCATCGAGTACTAGCCCGCGTGGATCCGAGATCCGGCGCTTTCCCTTTGAGCAGTCAGCTGCGACGTTGCTCCCCTCTAGCGAGCTGCAAATCCGCTAGCCGCCGCTTTGTTTCACCCCTGCCGAAAGAGGCTCGTTGCCGGCACGACCGGCGCGCGGGCCGCGCACGCGCACCATGCGATGAATATCGATCGCGACAATGACAAGGTTCACGAGGACGACGACCGGGAACAGATCCGCCATCCACATGTTCACCGCGTTCGCGATTTCAGCAGCGCGCGCCGGTGGCATGTGGGCAAGATGAATCGCACGAAAGATATTCGCCTGCATCAACCAGCAGAACAGCGCCGACCCTGCCAAATCAATCGCCAGCCGAACCGTTGCCCGCGATATTGTCCAGTACGGCCGAATCACATTCCCTGCAGCGAGCCCCGTGAGCGCTACCAGAAAGGCCAGCAATCCCCAGAAGAATGTGTGCCACAGCGGCGTCACCAACAACTGCAATCCGGGTTGGTCGACTAAAAGCAGGGGCGCCATCTTCGCTGCCCAGAGTGTCAGCAGCACCAGATAGACCGCCAGTTCAAAAGCCGAAGCCATGCGCGGAATGCGATTCGGATCGCGCAGCCCGGGAAGCTTGCTTGGGTCCCAGTGCTCGAACAGTTGCGCTTTGTCGGGCACTCGCTCCAAAACGGCAAAGATAAGCGTGGCAATGCCCAGGGCGCTTAATGCGGCCGTCCACATCGAACCCCAGGCTGCCCCTGCCCCTGCGAGCCAATACGAACCCGGGTGCGATGCGTGATGGGCAGAGTTCCACAGCAAGCCGATCCAGACCAGCGCGAAGGGCACCAGATAGCACAGTCCCACGATCTTGAGCACGAAGGCATAGATCGGAAACAGCACCGGGCCAATCAGGTATCGCTGCGGCAGATAGGCGTTCGCCACCAGGATCGGGCGTCCACGTTCCTTGAGAAGCGCCGCAATCTCTCCGTCGGTTAAATCGCGCCCCAGCGCAGCTTGCCGCGATTCGATGTCCGTCCGGATATCCTCTGCCAGCTCTTCCAGAATGTCCTGTTTCCCTTGCTTGGGAAGCCAGAACCTAACTGCCTGTAGATAACGTTCAACGAGTTTCATATTCCGCCTCCTTCAGGACGGATTGGATTGACGAATCGATGCTTTGCCACTCCACCAGCAAGTGCTCCAGCATCCGCCTGCCTTCGTCGGTCAGCAGGTAGAAGCGCTTCTTGCGCTTCTGTTCTTCGCGCCATTCGCTGCCCAGTAAACCCTGGGTTTCCAGGCGCCGCAGAAGTGGATACAGAGTGCTCTCCTCAATATCCAGCCCCCGTTCCGCCAGCGTTTTTCTCAGCGTGTAACCGTACTGTTCCCGGCTCAACGCAGCGAGCACGGCCAGTACCAGGCACCCGCGCCGGAGTTCCAGGCGAAGATTGTCAAACGGCTCTTTATTTCGGCCATCCAGTAGCATGTGTCATACACTATGCGCCACACAGTATAATTGTCAAGGGTAGTGGATATCTTTTCGGGCCATCTAATGGAAATTCCCTGAGGCAAGTAAGCAGGACGGCTCGCTGCCTGGATTTTCGACAGTTGGTAGGATACAGACATGTCCTGGTTCAAGCGCGATGAGAATGAAATTCAGCCGGCCGCGGAAAAATCGGTCCGCACCGAGGGCTTGTGGACCAAGTGCGGGGGCTGCGGCAAGACGGTGTGGAAGGCCGAGCTGGAGTCGAACCAGAACGTCTGCCCGAAATGCGACCGGCACTTCAAAATGTCGGCCACTGCGCGCATCGAGAGCCTGCTCGAACCCGGTTATGAGCTGGTTGACAACAAGCTTCGCTCCACCGACCCATTGGAATTCGTGGACCTGAAGCCGTACAAGGAGCGCCTGAAAAAAGCGCAGCAGGACACCGGCCTGAACGATGCCGTCCTCAACGCCATCGGCCATCTCGGCCCGCACGAAGTTGTCCTCAGCGTAATGGAGTACGCCTTCATCGGCGGCAGCATGGGAGCGGTGGTCGGCGAAACCATTGCGCGAGCCATCGACCGTTCACTCGCGACCCGCCATCCCCTCATCATCGTCGCGGCTTCGGGCGGCGCGCGCATGATGGAAGGCATCGTCAGCCTGATGCAATTGGCGAAAATTTCGGCTGGTCTGGCGCGCATGGACGACGAGAAAATTCCCTACATCTCCGTGCTCACCGATCCCACCACCGGCGGCGTCACCGCCAGTTTCGCCATGCTGGGCGATTTGAATGTGGCCGAGCCGGGCGCGCTGATCGGCTTCGCCGGCCCCAGAGTGATCGAGCAGACCATTCGCCAGAAGCTCCCCGAAGGATTCCAACGCTCGGAATTTCTGCTGGAGCACGGCATGCTTGACGCAGTCGTGCCGCGCAAGGAATTGAAGCCCTACCTGATCCGCGCGCTCGACTTCATGCAGCATGCCGCTGGGTAAATCCCGCGGCGGTGACGACCGAACAAGCAAGGGCGGACTTGACCGCTACTTCCATCGTATGCGGATATGCATGCGGCATCTTCCACATCTCAATTCAAGATGTGGGCCACCCGCCCGGATGCCGTTTCTCCTTTTATGGTGAGCTCTGCTTCAGATGCAGAAACTTACCTACGTGCTTCGCTGACCTTCCAAGGGCGTGGATCGTATCATCGTAGCTCCTCTGGACGGCGTTGCCTGTGGAGTCACCGGCAACGGAAATTGCGCTACCTGTGGACTCACCGGCAACGGAAATCGCATCGACCGTGTTGCCCCCGCTGCTCCCGAGAGCGTCAGCAGTGGAACTGCTGACTGCAATGATTCCCTGGGCCGGATGTCGCCCTGAATTGAACCACGCAATATCTGTCGAAGGAAGTTCATTTAGCCTGGCAATCGGCGCTGGTGGGAAATCGGTGTCAGACATTTTGACGGCAAGTGGCCAGCGCGAGGAGGTTACCCAAAAAGAGCCATTCATCGGCTCGTGGAGCTCACCCAGATTGATGATTCTTCCAATGGACATGGGCCTCATGTCTTCGCATATGTCATTGCCGCAGCCGTGGTGGCACAGTTCCTGGTTCAGGAATGAAGCATGCTTGCCCGCTGAAACCCAAATTGTAGCTCCGTGCTCCACCGCTTTGAGCGTGGAGGCACGAGCAATTTGACTTACATCGCACACAGTGTCTTGATGGGCGGCTGCAAACCAATACACTGCCTCCCATTTTGCAGAGGCCAAATCGGAGTTTGATGCTCGCACAAGAACTGACACGTGTTCAGCATCTAAGGGGTGTCCATGTGCGCCGCAATCCCGCTTCCACAGATGATAATAATGGATCTCTACCAGCGGTTTTGAAGGGCTAAATCCTTTTGCTGGAAAGACTTGCCCGTAAATCGTGTTGTTTTCCGATTCTACTTCCGGACTACTCAGACCCGGCACGAACTCGGCTGGTACATTGGAGCAATCTGTACGGCTGATCATGAATCTGGGAGCGAACTGGAGAAGAAGAGCTTGTTCGAGCGAGTCACTCAATCCATCATGGTCGCTATCGACGTGAGAACTCTGCGTCGCGGGGCGATTTTCGGCAAGGAGGCGAGCCCGAGGGACGGCCAGCAAGAGAATAGCTATCCCAAAAAGACAAAAATGCCGCATGGCGCTGTTGGATGCAATCAGCAGGATTACGTTGTGCGGGTGCAGGGTCGAGAGGTTCGCCAAATGGAACCGGAAGTTGGCGACAAGCCCTTCGCTAATCTCCTGGGTCATTGATTTCTAGCTAATTTCTAGGCCGCTGAGCGGCGAGGGTTGAGGTTGCAAAGCGTGCGATAGAGGCCAGCATCTCCATTCTCACTCTCGACTCCGTGGCAGCTCGCGACCACTGCCACCATGTGTGCCTGAAACGTGGCCCAAACCACTACGTTCCCGGCCGGGTATCCATTCCGAAATCCCGCTCCACTCGCGCGTACCAGGTTTCGTCGTCGCTGGCGTTCAGGTCCACCCACTCCTCGTCGGTCATTTGCCTGCGCCACTCAACGAAGCCCACAGCGTCGGGACTTGCCAGGTGGCGGAGCTGCCAGGAGTCACCCTCGGCGATCTCGAGGATTTTCTGCGCGATCAGGGAAGGCGGCGCTGCATTCTTCAATGCGGCCGCAAACAGAGCGCCCATGCGCGCCTCCTGCCGATATATTGAATCGGCGGGCTGATGGGCAATCCGGTGCGGCATCGCAGTATCGATGATGCCGGGCTCTACGATGGCCACGCGTACATTGAAGGTCTTCATTTCGCAAGCCAGAGCTTCGCTCAGCGCTTCCAGCGCCCACTTGGAAGCGTTGTAGGCGGTGAGCGGAGGTGGTGTAAGGCGGCCGGAGAGCGAGCTCACATTGATGATGCATCCGCTCCTGCGAAGCCGCATCTGCGGCGCTACTGCCTGGATGCAACGGATCACGCCGAAATAGTTGGTCTCCATGGCGGCACGGAACTCGGCCAGCGGCAATTCTTCGACGGAGCCCGACCGCTCCACACCGGCATTGTTGACCAGCACATCGATCGCGCCGTGATCCTTTTGAATTGCCGCCATCGCTTCGGCCACGGACTGGTCGTTGTCCACATCCATCTGTGAGATAGCGATGGGCAGCTTTTCCCGCGCGGCCGTTTCGGCAAGCTGCGGAGATTGCGCCGGGTTGCGCATGGTGGCGTAAACGCTGTGACCCGCGCGCGCGAAGGCCAGCGCGGTCTCCAGCCCAATCCCCCTGCTTGTTCCAGTAATCACTACCGACGCCATCCACATCTCCTCAATCATCGAAAAAAAATCGCGGGCGCAGCGATCCTCCAAGGAAAAGCTGCGCCCGCCTTCATCAAATTACCATGGGGAACCTACGTCTCGGTTGCGGCACAGGATTCCACGATTTGCAATCCAATCTTACTTGTTAGCGGAAAACGGCGAGATTAGCCAGGGCGTGGACACGACCGTACCAGAGGTGGTCGCGCACCCTCTGTTACCAGGGCCCAGAAAACAACCCCACCAGTTTTCCGTGGCATTCGCTGGGGCGGCGCCCAGACTATCCACGCCAATGGCGCCACGCTCAAAATTGTTAAAGTGCGCGCTGAGCTGGCCCGAGGGCGCCTTAAAGGCAACATCGATAGCTTCCTTGTCGAAGGTGTTCTGGGAAACCACGGTTCCATAAATGGGCCCAACGCTGTAAATGTTGATGCCGGTGGGACCGGAAGTCGCCGCGTCAGCTGCGTCCGCAGCATTGCCGGAGAAATAATTGCCAACGATGACGTTGCCGTTGAGATTGTCGGGAGGCGTCGGCGCGGGGAAGTATGCGTGATTATGCAGTGCGACACCCGGCATACCGTTATTGAGCAGCCGGTTGTCAATGACAACATTTCCGGTTGCAGTGTTGCCGGGGCCAGCGGCGAAGATGCCGACACCCGCACCAGCGCCCGGAAGCTGATAGCCGTTGTGCGAGGACGTATTGTCGGCAACCGTGTTGCGGATCACCCCAAAGGAGACCTTCGCCGACGGAATGACGGAGGTGGCCGGCGCGTGCGAGGCCATGGTGATGCCACAGTCGAACGGATTGTCATGGACGAAATTGCCGGTGATGAGATTGCCTTGACTGGGACCGGTCTCGTCGCTGGTCAGAATGCCGCCCGAATTGCCGTTCACCTCGTTGCGAACCAAGGAAGAGTGAATCGCGCCCATCAGGTGGATTCCTTCGCCGCAATCGTCGCCCTCGTTGGTCTCAAAGTCCGGTATTCCAGGACACATGCCAGCGGCGATATCGAGCGACTTGTCGTTGTCGGTCACGTGGTTTGCGGTCAGGGTTACATTATTGGCGTTGGCCACCAGGATGCCTTCGAAGTTGGCATTTTCGACGGTAAAGCCCGACACCACCACATTGGCCACACCGGTACCGGGGGCCGCGGACATGCCGTTAATGAAAATTCCGTTCGCCAGACCCTTGGCGTCGATGGTGGCGCGCAAGGGAACCAGCGACACCAGGGAAACCGATTTGGTGATGGTCACCATCTCCTTGTAGGTGCCCGGCCCCACCACGATGGTGGCGCCGGCAGGCGCCGCGGCGACGGCAGCGCTGATCGTTTTTTGGCACCCGAACGCCCCGTTCGGGGTCACGCAGAGGGTGGCGGCACTTGCGACTCCGCAAGCTCCGCACAGCGATAGTACGAGGGCCGCCGCGAACACGAGACGCGAGCGGTTGCGATTGCAGTTTGAGTTCGATTCAGATTTGGGAATCACTTCTTACCTCCTGGTTGGAAACGACGCCATGGTTGCGGGGGAAAGAGGATGCGCAGTGCGTTGGAAATGGAGCTCCAGATCCTAAGAAGAATCCATCAAGATAGAACAAGGAATACCAGCCTGGGGAGGATTGGGCCGAAAGCGAACCACAAGATACCGCAAAATTTCTTCCATTCGGAACAGATTAGGATACCGTCTCCGAGGGCGACCCGCAATCAAACACGACGCGGGGTGGGCCTGCCGAAAAGCCAGCGCCGGGCGTTTCTTCAGCATCAACACTCCGATACCCCATTTTTGGCAGCCTTCTGCAAAAGATGGGGCGAGACTCGAACCTGTCTTAGTCAGCCAATCGCGTCATCCCGAGCCGAACCGGCTCGGGATGGCAACTTTATGGATGAAGCCGTTTCTACTGCTGTCCGTCCCAGAAGCTGGGATCTTCTTTCGTCCATTTTTGCGAAACGTAGCTCATCTTCGGGTCGAACATATAGACGTTCTGCTCGACCGACTTGAGCGTGGACGCATCCAGGTCTTCCATTTTCTTCTTCTGCTCCGCGCTTACCTGGGACCAGGCATGACCTGCCTCCTTGTGAAAGGCATCGAGCTCCGCCAGCGACCGCAGCCCCATAATCGCGATATAAATGCTGCCGCTGTCGTGACCGAATTCCTTCTCATACATGGCCCAGTGCGCATCGGGAATATTGCCGTAGGCACTGTCGTGCAACTTAGCCAGCGCGTGCCAGTCGGCGTCGTGGCCTTCGCGAACCTCCAACCGAGTGATCACAAAATACCGCATGCGTGCCACGTCGACGTTCGGATGAACGCTCATCTTCGGCTGGTACTCAAACACGCCCGCGTCGTGCGAGATCAACAGCTTGCCGTCGGCCTGGTCCGCCTGGTCGAACTGCTGTGCCACCGACGAATTGCCCGCCATCTGCGCGACATCCTTCTGCATGTCGGCAAACGAGTCGTAGGCGATGACAAACAGTGCCCGGTCCCGGCCGGAAAGCGAGGTCATGCCAATGTAATGGGTTGGATAGTTCGCCTGGCGGAACACTTGCGCCACCGCGCTCTCCGTTTTTTCATGCGGCGCACCGACCATGCCCGGCTTGACAAATTCGCGGTGGATGAGCAGGATTGGCGGCGGTGGGGTTGCGCTGCCACTGCCCTGGTCCTGCGCTCTTGCCGTTGCAGACCCGGCAACCCCGAGTCCCCCCAATACGACACACACTGCTGCTAACGTTCCAATTGTCTTTTTCATGAATGCTCGCCTCCTCAGGCACTTGAAGTGAAAATGAAAACCAGGAAAGAGGGCGATAGGGGGGGCGTAGCCAGAGACCAGCGGGGGGGCCGGGAACACTCTGGAGACTTACCGTCGTACATCCCTGAGTCGAGATGAGGCTACACTCTCAACCAACGATTGGCAATCGGTATCCGCGCTGGGTTGTGTCCTAGACTGAATTCTCTAGGGTCGCACGGTGGGGGTCTGGAACCCCACCTAAATTGGGAGGGCAATGAGCGATATCAGCCTGCATTGGTGCCAGAATCACCTTACGACAAGGCCAAAGTGCTTTTCTAGGAGTCCGTCAAATTCGCCTTCGGATTTGCAGATGATCTTGCTCTGACCGCGTGGTTCAACAGAGCACAACAAAGGCGGTTTGATCTCGATGCCCGCCCTGATGTTGTCTGATGACTGGACGTAGGCCGCATAGCTCGCGCCCTCGAAGGCATTGAAAACGTCGGTGCTGTAGGTCATCTTCTGGTGGCCGTCAAACGGATCGTTTCTAACGATGGCGACGTAGCAGATGTCGGCTTTCACGTCGTAGTGATCGACGTAGCTTGCGTGCAGCGGGTCAACGGGTGCCTTAGACGGTTTCGGGGCAACCAAATCGCGGAAGAATTTCTGGGCTTGGTCGGCGCATATCTTCTGCTGCTTCATCGACGCCCGGCGAGGTCCTTGGGCCCAGGCGGTGAGACTACCGCAGCCGCGATGAGGCAAACTGCAAGAACGCTAGCGATCCTTAACCTTGTGTCCGTCATGGCGACCTCCTTGATGCCCGGCCGTCACGGGCCGAATATCACTGTGGCTGCCACGGCTCCGAAAGGGCGACCAGACGTGTATTGTAAGCCAGAAGCAGCACAGCAAACATGCGTAGAGATCTCAAATTAGGACAGCATGGAGTCGACAGTGTTGTTTCGCACACTGCTGCAAACGCGCTGCGGATTGATCGTCCAGGTTGTGCGCCAAAAGCTGCGCCATAATTTCGCATCGATCTTTTCGTGCGCGTTATGAAGAAGGTGGGATAAACCGGTGGCGGCAGTTTCGGCCCTTGCCAGCGCTCTTCTGTGTACCCGCCGCGTTGAACCCATGCGGCGCGAACAGGCTGGCGCGCCCGTACCCAGAGGTAGCTAGAAATGCGCGCAGCGAGAGCTACGCAAGCCGCTGAATGTGCGAGAGAAAGATTGGTCGGGGAGAGAGGATTTGAACCTCCGACCCCCTGTCCCGAACCAGTTCTCAAGTGCCGTTGAAATTTATTGAATTCTGTAGTCAATAACTGATTCTGATTGAACAATTTGTAAGCCCCTCGTTGAACAGCAGAGAAGCTCGTGGCTTTTGAGTGCTTTCGCCGCTGCAAAATCAACTACAGCAAGAACCTGCTCTTTGGCGGTGTCTCCGAGGATGTCGCTAACCAACAAAAGAGGTGGTTTGCTAGATGCGCGCCATTCCCCAAAAATCGGTGTGCCCGTAATTGCTTTGGCTAAGCCGACTAATGAGATGGTCCGCCGCTTGATTCCCCGGCGTGGCAGGAGGATCGTAGAGGCAACGTCTGACAAGGAGGATCATCGATATGCAGATACATTCCGTTGGCATTGACCCGGGAAAGACAACGTTTCACCTGGTAGCTCTCGGTGCGGCCGGGTAAGGTCCTCGTGAAGCGTGCCAAAACCTCAAAGCCGACCAATCGGCCGCTGTGAAGTTCAACCATAGGCTGGAAGCACGCCACGAGTTCGTCGCTTTCAAGTGTTCGCGCAGCTTGACAATATCCACAGACATGTTTTGAGACTCGATAAATTAATTAAAAGAATATCTATTGCTCCCCTGTGGGGGGACAGCGATTCGCGAGCAATACAATCGTTGTATGCATACCTCAAAGGATCGCTGCGCCGTAGACCTTGCCATATTCATGGTCATCGCCCTGGTTAATTTGTCGTTGCTTTCTGCTTGAGTAAAGTCAAGGAATCCGTAGTGTTGAATGGATATTGACGAACCGACTCTTGTCCCGTGGTACTCAGAGTGACGTCCACCCGTCGATTGCTCGCGAGGAGAATCGTTGTCATATTGCTCAGCATCCTTTGTCGCTCCTCTGGCGTCAATTCGGTATTGCGCTCAACCGCATCTCTGACCTGGGCCTCTGTTAGATTTTGCTGTTCGCCAAATGCCTTGGTTTTAATATTTGCACCGGGAACGCCGTGTTCGATTAAAAAGTGCTTGGTGGACTCGACTCGTCGTTCAGAGAGCACTTGATTGGATTCCACGGAGTCGCGTGGGTCGGCATGACCTTCAAGAATCAGATAAGCATCCGGCTTGGTTTCGAGATATTGCTTGAAATCGCTAGCCAGCAAAATCAGTGTCTTCTGCTGGCTCGCGAGCAAACCGCCATTAGGATTCCGGACGGTAGGTTGGGCTGTCGGAAAGTAGATGCTGTGCAGGGCGAGCCTCTCCTCAAGTTGCGCCACCGCGGAGGCGGGCGTTCGGACGTCGACGTTCACTGAACAATCAGCGGTCCCACCGCTTCGATTCTGCACATGACTTGTCACCGTGTACTGACCGGCCGCTAAACCGGAGGTATCCAAGCTCGCCGAAGACCCTGCGCCGTTGATTTGGCCGCCGCTGGTGCTCCACGAGTAAGTCAACGGAGAGTTGTCCTCGTCGGTGGCCACGGCAGTGATGTCGACTAGGTCGCCCGCGTGTACTGAACTGCGGTCTACCGAGCAGCTCATTGTAGGATGCTGAATTGGCCGCGGTTCGACTTGAATATCCACCGAACAATCCGCAGTTCCACCGCGACCATCCTCCACAAGCACCCTGACCGTATAGGTTCCTGGAGTTGTGCCGGAGGAGTTCCACCGCACCTCCGGACCAGAGCCCTCGACGACGCCATTGCTTGCCGTCCAGGAGTAAGTTAAGGGATCGTTATCCGGGTCGCTCGCCTGCGCGCGCATGGCTACTATATCTCCCGATCCGGCGTACACGGTCTTTCTCTCAGTTGAACACTCGACCACTGGTGGACGGTCGGGCGACGGAGCGGAAGTATTCCCGCCGAAGCGGAAGACGATTCCCGAAGAAAGGCGGAGGTCGTTCTGCATGTTGCCGGTTGCCGGGATTAGGTCTGCAAATCTGGTCATCAAATATTCGGCCTGAAAAAGACGTATGGCGAAATTGCGGTGTACGTTGAGGTCGAGCCCGCCTCCGGCAGTCATGGCAAACTTGTCCTCAGTCGGGAGCAGGGTACAACCAGCCCCGGAACAATCTGAGAGTGTGACCTCTGTGGCGTGCACACCGCCAAACAGAGCTTGGGCAAAGGGGTAATTCTGTCGAACTTCCTATAGGAAACGCGCGGGCCAAAGAGGTATGTATAGACACTCCCGTTTGCGTCCGCCACGCGAGGCGGAGCCGCACCAGCACCTGTGAGCCGGAGTTCCGAGTCATTGAAGCCGCCAAAGTCGGCCACGAGTCCTAGGTAACGGTTCAAGTTGAAAGCAATAGACGTACTGCCGCCATTCAGCCATACCATCCTGTTTCCTGTGCTCTGCGTAGGCACCGCTCGCAAATACGAGTAGCCAAGAAAGAGTTCTGCCTTTGGCGTCTTACGGTTCTTGGACCTCGAATGCGGCATGGGCGTTGCCGCCTGCTCCGCACGGAGTAAGAATGTTGGCATTAACAAAACCGCAACCGCTCCTGTGGCAATCATCCGTATACAGAATCTCATCGTCATCTCCTCAACTGCGCTTCGCACTTTCCATCCAACCTCACCGCCGGGTTTATTCGACGCGAAATAGGATCTGCCAAACACCGCATTACTCTCATCTAGCTGGAACCGTCCTCGAGGTTCCCCTAGTATGGCCTTAGGGAGCAGGCACGTTAATGACGGTATTTACAACTGTGAGTGGCCCAGTTAAAACCAAGGCCCTGCCATTGATGGTCGTGATTGCGTTGACTCCGGCAGTAGAGACCGAGATTCCTGCCTGAGCGATAATGGTTCCCACCATCGTCCCACCTCCCTGAATCCCATTAATCGTCGCAGCGGATCCGACTTGCCAAAAGACATTCTTGGCCTGTGCGCCATTGACCAAGATAACGTTGCGAGGTACCGTTGGCGTGCCCACGGTGAGTGTGGTTGCCATCTGGAAGACCCAGAAGGCGTTGGGATTCCCCTGAGCATCGAGAGTAAGATCTCCGATTGTGACTCCATAGCTGCCGGGTGCGGATTTATAGATGCCAGGGGCCAGGGTTCTCCCGCCTAATTCGCCCGCAGCTCCCCCTCCGCATCCAGGACAGGTCGACACATCGAGACCTCCTGGGAATGCGACCAGGTCACCATATGCGGTCAGCGCGTCTGCTGCTGCCTGGGCCGCGATAGCAGATGTAACTGCGGTTCCCTCCGTGGGGCATGCAACTGTAGGAGGTGGAGGAGCAGTGTCAATAGTTCCGTTTACTTGACCTATATTGAGTGGCGTCTCCGTATAAATACATCCGGGCCCGTTATCATTGAACCCGGTTATCAAAGTGGAAACGCCAGTGGTCCCGATATCTCCATTGATCACAGTGGAAATCTCCTGGTTGGTGATTCCCGCACTTCCGCCAAATCCCCCAAAAACGGAGGCCGTTCCCAAAGGCACGGGCGGCGGAACGACCACTGTACCTGTGGTAAAGGTCCAGGGGTTCGGCGCAACACCGGATCCAAGTGGATTGCCTGCCAGGTCCGTTGCTCCAGCCGTGACCGTCGCAATATAGGTGGTGCTGCCCGTGAGAGAAGCCGAGGGCGTAAGAGTGGCAATGAAATTCGTCGGATCATAGGCCACCGCTCCTGTCACCAAATTTCCTCCTGGCCCCGTAAGCTGGAAGATCCCTGAGGTGATCGTCAATGGGTTCATCGACTCACTGAACGTTGCACTGATAGTCTGATTGATAGGCACGCCAGTAGCATTGTTCACAGGATTCGTAGAAATTACTGTGGGTGGAGTGGTATCGGGAGCTGCACCTGTAGTGAAAGTCCAGATATAGCTACTGGTTAGTGCGTTGCCGGCTAGATCCATAGCCCCGGTAGTGATCGTGGCCGTGAATAGGGTGCTGGGGGCCAAAGTTGCTGCGGGTGTAAAGATTGCAGTATTGCCAATGGCAGCGTAGGTAACGGTTCCCGCTACACCGACTCCGCCAGTCCCTGTCACCGTAAAGGTTGTCGCGTTGACAGTTGCAGGGTCCATCGCCTTGCTGAAGGTCGCACTGAGGACTTGGTTGGTGGGCACACCCATAGTCCCGTTGGCGGGGATTGTCGAAATCACCGTTGGTTTGGTGGTGTCGGGAGCCGCACCGGTAGTAAAAGTCCACACGTAGTTCGCCGCCAGCGTAGTGTCCGCCAGACTCGCTGCACCGATTGTGACTGTGGCCGTAAATAAAGTGCTAGGGGTCAAAGTCGTCGCCGGAGTAAAGGTTGCGACTGAGCCAGCAGCAACATAGGTGACGGTTCCTGTTACTGCAACTCCGCCGGGCCCTGTCGCCGTAAAGGTTGTCGCGTTGATAGTTGCAGGGTCCATCGCCTCGCTGAAGGTCGCGGCGATTTTTTGGTTGATGGGCGCACCGGTAGCATTGCTTGCAGGGTTGGTGGTAGAAATCACTGTGGGCGCGAGGGCGCCGGACGCTGCACCGGTGGTAAAAGTCCAGATATAGTTACTGGCTAATGCGTTGCCAGTTGGGTCGGTTGCCGCGGTTGTGATCTTGGCAGTGAATTGGGTGCTAGGGGCAAGAGCAACTGTTGATGAGAAGGTTGCATCGGTGCCCGTACAGTCGACTGTTCCTGCTATCGGAGTCCCGCCTGGACTTGTGACGGTAAATGTCGTCGCCGGAGATTCGAGAGTGGCACAGTCCATCGCCTCACTGAAAGTTGCGCTAATGATCTGGTCGATGGGCACACCTGTGGCGTCGTTGACGGGAGTCGTCGAAATCACTTTAGGTGTGGGAGTGCCGGAACTAGCTCCGGTGGCTAGCGGACTGGCACACGATCTGCTAATTCAAGGTGCGACAACTCCTGAAGTGGAGAGCTTTCTTTCGGGTCTTCATGTGAGTGACCCGTGAGCCTTCTTTTCAGCTGCCACATCCACCGGCGATAAGGTGCTTCAGGCTGTACAGATTTCCAAACTATTAAAAAACGGGCCGGCCGAGAGAGGCGCGATCCTAGATTCCGAGCCACAATTCCAACTTCACGTCCTCAAAGAATCGCGGAGGGTTTGGCGATGGGAATTCCAATTGGAAACCCATCTGGAAAACTCGAATGCGGCGACAGCTACAAAATTGACGATACCGGTGTAGCGCGAAAAAGCAGATGCCTGACCGGAATGGGCCGCATCTCATGAATCTTCAATGAGTTGGATTGGTCGGGGCGGAGGGATTCGAAGACTAACCCCCACGATCCGTTATGTATTTGAATTCACGGCACGTCTGTCACAATTCGCTGAAACTAAGCGATTTCCCTAAACTCTTTGGCGTTCCCTGTCGTCTATAGGTTCTACTCTGAGGAACCAATTTCCACAAAAATAGGTACCCACGGTATCCACATGTTTTCGTTGGGCAATTTGTGCGAAGCAATGACTGGCGAAGATGAAGGGGGACCGATGGTTTCATCGTTGTGTGCGGCAGCAGAATACTCAATCCTCGATTTGATATCTCACCTTACGAGGTGAAGCGATTCACCAGCTCCTCAGGGATCGGACCGGCGACTATACCTACAAGAGAGGCAGGAATAGATACTCTTCTTCTTCCAATGCCTGAAGCGGTGGTACAACCGGAATCGATGGCATGTGCTGAGCAAGTTCGCGTTTGAGATCCGCCCAGACGGCATCGGCTGACTCCCCGACACGCCCCCGCTCGACCAGCTCACGCGCCATGGCACTCATCATGTCATCGTCGCTCTCGAGAGAATGAATGCCTCCTCCCGAAAACTGGTATTCGCGCTACAGATTGTCGAATCCCACGGCGGCAGCGTGACCCTGACCAACCGAACCGACACGCAGGGCTGCTGCGCAGAGGGTCGATTGCCGGTGGCAGCCGGATAGCGCCCGATCCGCCCGGGCATGAGGTGCCACCGATTCGTTCCCGGTTCCAAAGCGCGCGGTGGCGCGAAAATATCGGATCGGTTGGTTTCGCAGGCTCTGATAACGAAACGTGAGGGTTAAACTTTTTAAGAGATGCAGTGCAGACACATTCGTCGTGGGAAGAGAAAGCTAAGGCTGTTGGCGACGGCTGGCTTGACCAGGCATGGCAAGAAGGTGCTCAACTGGAATTTTCTTGCAGGCGTTATTCTCACTCTTCTGGTTTCGCCGTGCCGCTTCGCAGTGCCTCTCCGGCCACAATCGTCAAATCCGCCACAAGCAATTACTCACGGAGACCAAGTCCGATTCGCGAAGGCCATGCACGAAATGGACGAAGGCAACGATTCTGACGCGGAAAGACTCCTCCAACGGTTGCATTCACGCATTGCGCGAAATTTTGAAATCGACGAATCTCTTGGCCTGCTTTACGCCCAACAGGGGAAACTCGCGAAGGCTCTTCCATTTCTAAGAGAAGGCGTGCAGGATCACCCTGGAGATGACGTTGCCCATGCAAATCTAGGGACGGCATATTTCAAACTGCACCACTTGCATGCTGCGCTTCAGGAATTCGATCGCGCCGTAAAAATTAATCCTTCAAACGCAGGGACTCAGGCGGATTTAGGCCAGACGCTGATTTTGCTGAAGCGGCCCGATCGCGCGGCTATCGCGTTCGAAGCGGCATTATGGGAGAATCCCTCGAATCCGGACCTGCTGTACGATGCGGCGCTGGCGAGATTTCAAAACGATCAGCCAACTCAAGCGGCAGTTCTCCTTCAGCGTATCCCCAACATCGCATCCTCTGCTTCCGCACAATCGCTTTATGGAGATGTAGAGGAACGGCTGGGACACTATCTGCAGGCCGCGAAATACTATTCCGCCGCCGTTCGTCTCAACCCCACAGAGGCCGACATCTACGCCCTTGGGGTCGAATTTTTGCGCCACTGGACCTTCGATGCCGCTATCAAAGAGTTTGCGGCGGGAGTGCAACGGTTCCCTAAAAGTCAGCGGATGCGGTTGGGTTTGGGAATCGCATACTATGGAAAAGGGGAATACAACCACGCAATCTCCGCATTTTCCGATCTACTGACAACGGACCCAAACAACAAATTAGCTGCCCGTCTCTTCGGACGAACTTGTGCCGTGCTGACAGAAGGAATAAACCCTCGCTGCGCGTCTCTAGTCGAGTTTGCGAAACTCCATCCGCACAATGCGGCTCTTGCGACCTATGCAGCCATCAGCATCCTTCATAAGACGTCCACTCCGTCAGGGTTGAACTCGGCGAGATCTCTTTTACTTTCCGCCACCACCGCCGATCCCAGGCTGCCGGAAGCGCAGTTGGAAACTGGGGCGCTGCTGCAAATGCAATCTAAATGGAAGCAAAGCATCCCAGCGCTAGAGAATGCGATTCGTCTTCAGCCGAGCTTGGCCCAGGCCCATTATCGTTTGGCCCGCGCATATGCACGTGTCGGCAAGCACAAGCAGGCACAAACACAAATTGATCTATTCAAGCGATACAGCGAGCAGCAGGAGAAGACTCTCGACGCCCGGATGAAGGAAATTACCACGTTGGTGGTTAAAATCCAATGACAGAAAGCTTCGGATTCGGCATGAAACGCCTTGCCGGCGATGGCTGCCTCGACGGTGATGGCGCCGAAAGCGAAGCAATGCAGTTCGCAGTTATCGAGCTGGTTGCGCGACTTTCAAGAAGTCTTTACCTGGGGGATCGTAGACACCCTTTATAATTCCCTTTCCTTCTCGAATCGTAAAGTAGCGATCCACACTCGGCACCTTGACCTCCTCCACCGCCCGGTCCGGCCAGTGAATCTCCAACTGATTGACCGTGGTGCTCTTCCCCAGGCCAAAATGCACGCGTGGATCATTGTTGGAGGCGAAGCTGCCTCCACTGAGGACGTCGCCTCGCTGGCGAGTTCCGCCCGCAGTCAAGTACACCGTGGCGCCGGTTGCGTCGCACGGACTCTTCGGACCGCCGATCAACTGGAAACCCACCCAATGGTTGCCATTGTGCGTCACGTTGCGGAGAAGCACCGGAACCCCGTCCAGCTGGTTGATGACCACATCGATCGTTCCGTTATTGAACAAGTCACCGAAGGCCACGCCGCGCGCGGTATAGGTGGCGGCCAGCCCGGTTCCACTTACCGCAGGGACCAGTTCAAACTTCTTTCCGCCAATATTATGAAACAGCAAAGGCCGCTGTGCGTAGCTGGTACCCCAGTTTTGCTGATCGACCTGCGGATAGATGTGGCCATTCCCCACAAAAATGTCCTTCCATCCATCGTTGTCGTAATCTAAAAATCCATCTCCCCAGCCGAGGAATGGAATAGTGATATCGGCAATCCCCAACTGGTAACTGACGTCGGTAAAGTTCGCGCCACCGTCGTTCCGGTAGAGAGGGTTGTAATCGTCAGAAAATACCGTGTTATAGATGTCCAGTAGTCCGTTGTTCCGATAGTCTCCGATGGCTATTCCCATGGAAGCGGTTTTGCTGCCACTTTCATTCACAGCGTAGCCGGAGAGATAGCTGTCGTCCTCGAACGTACCGTCCCCCTTATTTATGTATAGATAATTGGGTGTCGAGTCATCTGCGACAACCAGGTCCACCTTGCCATCGTTATTGACATCGGCGAATACCGAGCTCAGCCCGTAGTAATGATTCGGGTCACTCACACCCGCTTTTACGCTCACGTCGGTGAATGTGCCATTACCGTTGTTGTGAAACAGGTGGTCGGCTTCTCCCGGCAGACCGCGAGGTCCGCACGACACTTGAATGCCGCGGAACCGGCACGAGTCCATGTTCGGAGGATGTGCAATGTCATAGTGGACGTATCCGGGGACAAACAGATCCAATCGGCCGTCTCCGTCATAGTCCCCGAATGTCGCGCCCGTGGACCAGTTGCCCAGGGCCACGACCGCTCTTTCGGCAACATCGGTAAAAGTGCCGTCGTGATTGTTGCGGTACAAGCGATTCTTTCCGAAGTTGGTAACGTAGAGATCGGGCCAACCGTCATTGTTAAAGTCTCCCACGGCCACGCCCTCCCCCCAGCGGTCATTTCTAACTCCGGCTTTTAGCGCAACATTGGTAAATGTTCCATCGTGGTTGTTATGAAACAGCGCCGCATGGGGCGGAGTGGTTTTGCCGTTCATCGCATCGTAGGTGGAGCCATTCACCAGATAAATATCGAGCCACCCATCGTCGTCGTAATCCAACAACGCAACGCCGGCACCGATTGTGCCCAGAATGAACTTTTTCTCCGGCGTCCCGGTCTGTTCCCGCCATTTTGTCAGGCCAGCTTTCTTCGCGACATTCTCAAAGATGATGGGGCCGTAGTCTACATAGCCTCCGGCCGTGATGGGACGCTTTTCAGCATCGAGGACCGGTGCGTACGTTCCTCCGGTCGCCATGCCGGTTTCGCCTGATTGAGGGGATCTTGCCTGCGGTGAGCTCTGTTGCCGGACCACTGCAAAAGAGAATTGAGCCATACCCAAACAGCACAACAATATGCCTGTTAGGCCCGCCTTGAGAAATAAAAAGCTTTGCATCCCTGACATCTATCTAGAAATTGTAATCGATCTGGTGTGACATGGATTGCTGCGTGAGGTCGAAGGCGGATTCGCTACGGCGCTTTCACCCACGCCGATTGAGCTGAAAGTAAATTCTGACGGCTACGGCACAAAGTTCGTAGCAGGCTCCGGGGTCGAAGAGTCAAAGCACACACTTTCCGAAAAGGCGGCTGCATACGATCATCGAAATATGTTGAACCTAGATACAGCTATCAGGTTATTGAGCCAGACTGCCAAGCTCGTATAGTGAATTTCTCTTATAACGTCTTGCGAACCTACGATTAGGATCGAGCGCATCCCTGACGACGCTGCCTGTACCAAATAGGTTCGAAACCGGCGAACACCCTATTCCGCTGTCAGGCGCTCTTTTATCTTTCTGCCTGCAGGAGGAGTGCCCAGTCGTATAGGCCTGGAACATCCGGCGACGTCCACACCGGTCCTGTCAAGTTAGGTAGCGGAATCTGCTGGCCGGTCAATGCGCTGAACCAATGGGCGCGATACCGACCCGGTTGCAGATGGATCGTAACGTTGCCGCCGTGCGGGAGATAAACCGCGTATATTTTTCCGGGCTCTGCCAAACAATAGTTTTCGTTATTTACCAATTCATCATGGGGATTGGTCTTCCACCAATCGAAGCTGGTCATGAAGTCCACCATGTGGCCATAGCCGAGGAACATGGTCATCGTGTCGTCGCCGCGCCCGTTCATCCAGCCTCCGCCCGTGTCTGGCCAGATGTTGGTGCCCCGCTGCGCGGTCTCGCCCGCTGTCTGATAGGCACCCGCCATCACAATGCCCCAGGCCGTGCGACGCAGCACATCCGCAGAATCGGAGCCAGGAATCGCCCACAGCGGGTAATGATCTTGATAGCCGTACTCCTCATTCGTCTGAGGAATGATGCGGCCGGTTTGTTCCTGCAGTTTGCGCGACTCCAGCATTAAAGCGTGCTGGTGGCGTGACCAGTCCTGATAGGAGGTGAAACCAAACCAATTCGACGCGCGATCCTGGTGTGTCATACTCCGCGCCGGATGGCTCGTCGCCAAATGATGGTAAGGGTCCCACTTCTCCACCAACAACGTACCCGTATCATGGGTCCATTTCGGGCTGCGATAGGAATCAAGGTCATCCCCGAGATCCCAGGTGATATTGGAGAAGGCGGCGAAGCGATCAACGGCATACTTAAAGAAACGATATTCATCAGGACTGCCAGCCGCAGGATGGCTCCCACTATCGTTCATATCGAAGACAATCGAGATGTTCATGTTCTCGGCCCGCGCAAAGCGGAGCATGCGATCCCATTTTTTCCAATAGGCCACATTGAAGCGAGAATAATCGAATCCCGGGCGCCGAAAATCATTCGTGTCTTTTGCGGGCCATGGAGTTAGATCGACGGTCCAGTTCTTGCCGATCATGACGGGTTCGCCATAGAACTTGTCGGTTCGTCCCGCAAGGGTTACGCGAATGCGGTTGATTCTTAAGCGGTGCAGTCTCGAAATGCTGTAATCGATGGTGCGATCGTCCTTCCAACCCATCAGCCAAAAAGCTGTGGTTCCGTTGAAGAAGAAATGCTTTCCAGTGCCTTCCCAGATAAAGCTCCACGGATATTTCTGATCGTCTCTGAGAATGCCGGCCAGGTACCCATCCACCACCCGAAAGGTTCCGGTGGAACTTTTTTGAAATGCGCCCTGGCGATAGGTGACGGAATACTTGTACTCTCCCGCGCGCGGGGGCATGAACCGGATTCGAAACACGGTGCCGTCCATGGAATCACAGAATCCATTTACGTTCCAGTGCCCGCTTCCATCCTCAGCCTGAAACGAGCCCGTCAAGCTGGCGTCCTCGAAGGGATTGGCGGCGTCGGGAGACGCGATGTTCGCGGTGATCTCAACAAAATCGTAAGCTCTTACCGGAGTGGGTGAAGTGGCGTAGGACACACTTGCCGGCGCCGCAAATGCGGCGATTGGCAGGATTGCAAGGGCGAAGACAATAATCAATCCGAAAGCGCGCTTCGCCGAAACATAACATAACGCAAGCGAAATCAAGTTCATTTTTTCCACCTTCAGGTTGCAGTTGGATCGCGTTTACCGTGTAAACCGTGCGATGAATCCCCCGCCGCTTGGCATGTCCAAATCGAGATGGTCGGACCGGTTCATTGTCGAGTTGCGAATGTTCACCGCCGCGGGATTGCCCTTCACATCGCCAACCAATTGCGCCTGATACTCGCCACTACCGAGGAAAGACAAGCTGATCTGAATCTTGCGGGCAGTTGTCCCATTATCGACCGCGACAAACCATGTTTTGCGTTTGCGACGCGCAAATACGACGATCTGGCCGATCGCGGAGGGTGGCAGAACGAGGGTCTCATCCCATGTGCTTGGGATGGCGCGGATGACCGCCAATGCGGGATTGTTGAGGATCGTCTTTGGATTGGCGGCGAAGGTCAGCAGCGGAGAGGTCATGATCGCCGCCGATGCAATCTGGTTTGCCCAGGTGGTTCCGTTCAAACCCTTGTCGAAGATCATCGGGGTGTAATCCGCCGGACCGGCCAGCAGTCGCGTAAATGGAATTGTCACCGCGTGTTTTGCCCGCGGAGCATCCGGTCTCCCTGTGTAGGTGCAGCAGTACTCCATTCCTTCCACGGCCTCGCGCGTCAGCTCGTTCGGGAAGGTCCGCTGCTCCCCGGTCGGCTTGTTTGAACCGTGGAAGTTGACCAGCAGATGGTGTGCGGCGGTCTCCCGTAGCAGCGTCCAGTACAGATCAATTACCTGCTTCGCCTCGGAGTCGAAGAAATCGATCTTTACGCCTACCACCCCGGTACGGTTGCAAAGGTCGAAGAACGCCTGCCGCTGCGCCTCGGTCGCCAGCGAACGCCGATTTGCCCAGAGCCATATCGCAACGCCCTGCTTGCGCGAGGAATCGACCAATTCCTTGATCTGGGGCTCGCTCCAGTGCCGCCAATAGCCCTCGACTTCCTGATACTGGAACCCAAGTTCTCCAGCCATCCGCGACATCTTCTCGGAGCCCTTTAGCGTGGTCGCCCCTCCGTCCAGATAGTTCCAGACCGCGCGGCCGGGCTTGATCCACGGGGTGTGCAGGCCCTCCGGAAAAATCCTTGGATTGGGCGGGGCGGAGACGTCGCTGACAATGTCGTTGTTGACCAGGCTGTTCAGATTGCGCGCCATCATGACGATTCGCCATGGCGTAACGATCGTTCCTGATATTTTCGCGGGGATTGCCAGCCGCTTCGCCGTCTCCGCGCCCTGGAAGTAGACCAGCGCTTTGTCGGGCGGCACCTCGTTTCCCGGCCGCGCAAAGAAGGTTCCCTCGCCGTCGGATTGTAGAACCATGCCGGGATAGTTCACCAGTCGGCCCTCCGTGATCGCCAGATAGGCCGTGTCTCCGGGCAGTTCGATCACCACCGGGGGCGCCATAAAACGCCCCTTCGGAATCTCTGTGGGCCGGTGCTCCTTATAGACACCCTCGTACTGCGCAATGGAGGGATCGAAGGACCACACTTCGCTTCCCGCCACGGGGCGAAATCCAGCAGTCTCGACCGGCACCCGCGGTTGACTGCCCGACAGCGTCATGCGGAAGCCCACGCCATTGTTGTAGGCGCGCGCCTCCAGCGTAAATGCCGTTGTTCCGTCCGCGCCCAGCAGCGGAACGCGCAAACCTGTACCGTGTTCTTCCGCAACAGAGTGAACGCCATACCAGGGATATTTATCGTCGATGCGATAGCGGTCGGCTTTGCCGAAGTGGATCGGACCGGCGGTCGTGTCGCCCTGAGCATGGATGTCCAGCGGTTCTTTCTGCAGCATCGTGTGCCCGTCCATCAACGCCCGCCAGAAAAGATGTCCGCCATTGACCGAGAGCAGCATCTTGATGTGCCCGTCCGGACTCTTCAACTTCAATGTCTTTCTGCTGGCATGGGCACGCATCGCGCCCCATCCCAGAATGCACGCGCACAGCACCACCAACCGCAGCTTCACCGGGTCTCCTCCATCAGCGTGAAGGTATGCGGTTTCGGCTGCGCATCCTTGTATTCCGCATCGATCATCTTCTGGTCCAGGGTATTCAGCACGCGCACCGCAGCCGCGTTGCCGGGAATCTTAGCGCCTTCAGAAAGCAGATCGAAGCGCGTTCCACTCAGCTTCGAACGATCTTCCGCCGTCCAGCCGATGCTCCTCGCCTGCCGCTCCATTGGCGTTTGATACAGCGCCAGGTTGATGCCGCTCGCCAACTCCTGCCGCGAGAAAGTCGCGATCTTCTTACCGTCGATTTCCAGCGAATAGGTCGCGGCCGACAACCCGGTGACGCGCAGCATCTGCCGATCCAGAGATCCCAGATCGGAGATTTCAAGCAGAAACTGAATCATGGTGTCGTTCAGTTCCAGAGGAAGGGGCAACGCTCCATCGAGTTGTGTCCACTGCAGGCCATCGCTCTTCTGGGTCAGCCCGCTCACGCTCGTATTCTGCTGGTTGACGACGTCCGTTCGTGCGGCATCGAGCGTAACACTGCTCACGATGGGGCTGATGTTCCATCCCTTCACCAGGGCCGCCGCCATGATCCAGTGTCCGGAAAGCGATGGATGGATGCGGCCCGGCAACAGCGAGCCGGCCATGCGCGGATCGATTTTCATTCCAGCGCGTAGAGCATCGGTCACGGGCCGGTTGAAATCGACAACCCTCAGCCCCTGTTCTGCGCCCAGGCGCGCGACAAAGTCGCCATAACGGAGCATGACCTGGTTGTATCCGGCAATCGCCGGAGGATGTGCGATCTCATCGTATGGGGAGGGGCGGATCAACGTAAGCCTGGCGTCGGGAAGGTCGGTTTTAAACTCGTCGACCAGCTTGCGATAGCCGGTCTTGTATAACTGAAAATTCTTGTCGAACTTTGTGGTATATCGGCCGTCGTTCATGCCCAGCATGATGGTGACAACGGTGGGCCGCCAGGGCAGTACGTCGCGCTGCAAACGCGTCTGAATATCCCCCGAGTGGCCGCCGGACACGGTATCTCCGCTGACTCCAGCGTTGTAAAAGTCGATCCGCATATGCGGATAGCGGGAAACGACAAAATCCTCCACAAGTCGCGTGTAGCGCCGCTGGGCGGTGATGCTGTCTCCATAGAACACCACTCTGTCTCCTTGCCGAAGGGCAAACGAAGCCGGACCTGGCTGCTGCGCGCGCAGCGACAGAGGAAGCAGCAGCGCCAGAAACGCTCCGGCCGCAATGGCGTGCCGCTGATGAAACATGAACCGCGGACACCGAACGCCAGACGAATGCCATGCAATTTCCCTGCTCACTCTATCTCCTTTGGGGGGTCAGGCGATCCACTGCAGCAACTGTTTGAGGTTGGCGCGGTTGGCAGACTCTGTTCCTCGGGGCACGGAAGGCCCTATCCCCAGCGCCTGACGATGCTCCTCAAACCAGACCAGAAATGAGGATTGCTTTGCGCCTGTAAGCCGCTGTTGATCGATCCAGATGTAATACGCGCCCATATCGGCATCCACCAATGAGCCGTGGGGATCCAGTTCGACGCCGCTGGAATTGGCGTCGAGCAACTCATTCATAGGTCGCTGGCGCTGACGGGGGGTAAAGCGCGCCATCAACGTATCGGGTTGTGCCCGACGAAGCGCTTCCCGCGCCGCCCACTGTACAAAGATTGTGCTGTATATCTGTGTGCCGGAGCCTTGCGTGAGCAGATCCACCTGGAAGCGGTCGAGCATTGCATCGCGAGTAGTGTTTTTCATTCCCAACTGATCCGGCTGCATTGCCGCAAGCGTCGTCTCCATCAACTCCGGGCCACCGGTCCCGGAGTGGATGACCTGCTGCATCTTGTGAAGCAATTCCTGTCGCACCGGCTCGAGGCCGTTGTAAGAAATTGCCGTGACCCGCGGTGCGGCAACCATAGCGGTACCGCCGTCGATGTACCAATGGCGATATGGCTGCGGATGCGCCGTGGCGCGTGCAGACACCGCATCGATCAATGTCTGCAGCCCATCTTGTGGATCCACCTGAGTAAAAAGAACGCCATGCGGCCGCAGCTTGCGGAAGAGAGGGAACTCGCCAGTGGCGACCCCGCGTCCGATTACGGCAATGCCCAGCCGCGGTAATCGAGGCGGTTGCGACGGTTTCGCCATGTTCAATTGTTCCGCATACTCCGTTGCCGCAATGCGAAAAGAATCGATCTGGTGCGTGCTCCACAGGTATGCGCTCAGTCGTTCGCTAAACAGTTGAGGGTCCTTCACCCAGTCCACATGCTCTACTTTTGATGTCAGGTCGATCTGCCGGAAATGTTGGAAGAGCGTCCGCAATTCCTCTGTTTGCAGCGCGCTTAAATAACTCAGCTGTCGATCCAGTTCCTCGCGTTCGGCGGGGAACCTCCAGTCGTAGCCGATTACCTCCCGCAGAAGAACTGCGACAAACACGGTCGGCAACTTTCGCAGCAACTGGATATGCCTGCAGGCCAGCGCTCTGGCTTCCGGCGGGTAGCTTTTGAATTGCCCGGTGCGAAGCTGGCTGGCGATCATGGCCTATAGCACCTCTGTCATGGGCCTGCCGTGCGCCAGAGCGGGAGAAAAACCCATCAAGGCACCCAGCGTGGGAACCAGGTCGATCGACTGGACGGGCCGGTTGACGGAAACGTTCTCCCGAACATGCGGTCCCAACGCCATCATCCAGGTAGTGCGTGAGAGCGGATCGCCGGTCCGATGATGTTGAAATCCGTTGCCGCCAGCATCGGCATCCGAATCGCGGCCGAAGTCGGGAAGAATGAACATCGTAGTCTTCCCCGCATACTCAGGATCATTCTCCACCGCCTTCCAGATGTCTCCGCACAGCCGGTCTGTTCTATGTATTCCCTCCAGGTAGAGCGAATAGGCTCCGGAGTGGGCGATGTCCATGTCGTGCAGAGTTACCCACAGCAGGCTGGGGGCAAGTTGTTTCATCAGTTGACGCACGATGTAAACCGAAAGCTCATCGGGGCTGGCGAGACTGCGGGCGTGAGCCGTGAAGTCGTTCACCGACAGCTTGAGTATCTCGGTAAGTTGGCGCAACTGGAACTCATTTCCGCTCAATTGCGGAGTGTAGTACGGCGTTTCGTAGTTGTCCTGCAATAGATGTGCGTAACTCGATGCATTGTTCGAAGAAAGTGCGGCCGCAAGCAGGTGCTTGGGAAGGATGACTCCCGCGCCCATATGCGGGCCATACAGGCGGGAACTGCTGGCGCCTATCCGGTTAAAGCCATTGCTCGGCGCCACCACCCACGCATCCGATGCAGGCCGGTGAAGATCTTTACGGTAATACTCGAAAACCGTTGGATGATCCGGGGGCACCGTGGCGAAATTATCGAAGGTCTCGTATACACCGGTTGCCAGGCTCGCCGTCGCCACATAGTGGCCCAGAATCCCGCGGTTCACCATCTGGGTAAAGAAAGTTGCGCGGGGGATCAGCTCCCGCATCAGGCATGGAATGTTTTCCTGGCCCTCGGGAGCAAAGGTTTCTTCATCCCGCGCACCTCCGCCGAAGGTGACCACCACTACTTTCTGCCCCTTCGGCAAAGTCATTGCCCGTAAAGGAGAGAAGCCGAATAGTGCGCTGGCTGCGCCCATTCCAACTGCTGAACGCAAAAAGTCGCGCCGGCTCAAAGAAATCCGCGCTTCCGCTTCCCTTGGCCGTACGCCACCCTCGTAGAGTGGGCTGCTTGTGGAAATTTCTATCGCCTTTCTCCGCCTGCGCTATCGGCGATTGTAATGACTCTCCCGTCCTGGACGCCGCCGCAATCCCGCAGCGTCCAGGACGGGTAGTTGTCTCTTAGAACGCGTACTTCATCGAGAGTTGAAAGAATCGCGGATCCGGAGTAAAGCTTGCAACCGGCCGCGTGCTGGTGATCTGGCCACCAAATGCGCTGTCGTTACTGTAGGATGGGACCGCGAACCAGGGGCTGTTGAGCAAGTTGAAGACATCCGCGCGGAACTGAAGTGTTTGGTCGCGGTAGGTCGCAAAGGATTTGAACACCGACAAGTTGACCCGTGCGTACCCCGGCCCATAGACCGACAGAAGCGGACCGCCCGCAAATTTCAGAACGGTTGCCGGATCAGTGATGGGGGCAGTGATATCGCTGCCCGGCAGCGGGTTCTGAAAGGCGCAAGGATTATACCATTGCTGCGGCGTCCGCACCTTCGCAGGGCAAGTGTACCCAGGGGGAAGGCCGCTGTTGAGACTCGGGTCACCCCCTCCGAGGGACGGATCTCTCTTGACAATGGGAGGTGCATTGCTGAGACCGTTGGCCGTGGAAATATCGGAAAAGAGAGAGAATGGGTTTCCGGTTTGCGCCTGCAAGACCCCGGTGATGGACCACCCTCCCGCAAGGATATCGGCCACTCCTTTACGGTTTAGGTGCTTGCGTCCAACTCCGAACGGCAACTCGTAGTTGGCATCGAGCGTGAAGCGATGGCGGACGTCGAAGGCGGAATTTCTCTTCTCGGTGCTGATGGGCAAAATTCCTGGAGCGCGATAGCCGTAATCTTGGTTGTCGGCCAAATCGCTCTGTGCATTGTCCAGGGAGTGAGACCAGGTGTAGGAAGCCAGGAAGCCGAGACCGTTGGAATACCGTTTATTTAACTTCGCCTGTAAGGAGTTGTAGCTGGCGCTGCCGATCCCCTGCTCATAATTGATGCCCCCCAGGGTCGGGAACGATTCGTAGGCACGAGTATTGTCGCCGGGAAACGACAGCGCGTGAGTGTTGTTAATGCTTCCATATTCAACATACAAATGCCGGGTGATGCCGCCCACGTATCCCAACGTAGCCGATAGGTTGTTGGTGATGGCATATTCCGTCGACAGGTTGTATTGCGCGCTGTAGGGGGTCTGGGCATTGCGCGCGATGGCCGTGATGGTTGGGAAGCTGATGAAATCCGCGGCGCCGCCCTGCGTGAAGCCTGTCGCAAGCAGAATGCCGTCGGTGGGGCAGGTGGTCGTATTACAAATACCGCTGCTGTAGATATTCGAGGTGTAGTTGTACGGCACATTCTGGCTCAGATTCACGCCATAGCCAAATCCTCCCACGCCGCCATAGAAGATGCCGAATCCGGCGCGCACCACAGCGCGGGTCGTCGGATTGTAGGCAACACCGAGGCGCGGTGCGAAGTTCCATTTCTGCGAAGTTACCAGGGAGCGGTTATTGCTGTAATCGACGGCGACGTTGTTTTGCGCCAGCAGGGCCAGAAACTGCGGCGGCAGAACACCTTTTTGGCTGGCGGGAAGCACGAACGATCCAGTGCCGGTGCCGATACCGATTTGTCCCGGATAGAAGTTGGCCTGTCTATCTCCTTCCTCTGTTTTGGGTCCGAAAAAGTTGTAACGAATTCCAAAGTTGACCGTCACGTTCTGCGTGGCCTTCCAGTCGTCCTGGCCATAGGCAGCTCTGATCCAGCGATGGTCGTCGGCGTATTTGGCGACGCCGGTGGTGGCGTTATTCTGCTGGTCCGCCAGAAAATCTGCGACGCCGGAGCCGGTGTTGGCAACTCCCGGAATGCCGGTATATTGGCCGTTGTAGTTATAGACTCCGGTGGCGGTTACTGGTTGCAATTCTGAAGTGTTGATTCGCTGGAAATTCACGCCGAACTTTAGCGTATGGTTTCCGACGATCTTCGTCACGTTGTCTAGAATCTGAATGACATGTTCGTTTTCCAGCGTCGGATAGTATTGTGGCGTGCCGATGCCGTTAATTCCAGAAGGGTTCAGGTTCACCAGCCCTCCCTGCCCGGGGGTAAATGGGATTCCGCCCAGGCCCAACTGGTCGGAAACGTTCGTGTTGGGATTAAACTGTTTCTCAGTGAAGTTTCCGTAGTTATATCCAAAGCGGAATTCATTGATGAAATTTGGGTTGAAGATGTGGGTTTCGCTTCCGGCGAAGTTCTGGCCGAGGTTGGCGTTATTACCGTCGCCATAAAAGCCGTCAAGCGTGGAGCCCAGCGGCGACGGGGAGAACTGGTGCATATTCGAGTAGCTGAAGCGCCCGAATGCCTGGTCCTTCGAGCTGATGTTCAAGTCCACCCGGGTGTCCCATTGAAACGTATTGTTGGTGGTATTCAGGTTGACATTGTAGTTGTTATACGTTGCGCCGTTATTTGCATTCGGCGACGGGTACATGTTCAGAATCTTGAGGGCGATCGGACTCATCTGCCCCGGGCAAAACACATTGTCTTGTCCATTGCAGGAGAGCTTCGCTGTTCCGCCCACACCTCCCGCCGAGCCCGGCTGATAGAGATAAATCGGATTTCCATTTCCATTGATCGACCCATTGAGGAGCTCGGAGAAATTCCCCGTCCGCTCCAGTGCGGTAGGAACGCTGATCGTAACTGGGTTTCCTTGGACAATGCGGTTGGCTTCAGCATCCCCAAAGAAGAACAACTTGTTATGAATGATGGGGAACCCCAACGTTGCGCCAAACTGGTTCTCGCGATACTCAGGGATCGTTGAGGCGAAGTAATCCCGCGCGTTCAGAACGTCGTTGCGGAAATACTCCCAAAAATCGCCATGTACCTGGTTGGTGCCGGACTTCACCGTTGCATTGATCACGGCGCCGGCTGAATGACCGAATTCTGCGCTATAGTTCGAGGTTTGCACTTTGAATTCCGACAGTGCGTCCGGGGGAGGTCGGACCACATAACTGGCTCCATTGAGGAAATCTTCCGTATCGGTGTTGTTATCCACGCCGTCGAGAATAAAGTTGTTTTGCTCTTCGCGCTGACCGTTGGCGCTGAAGTCACCTGCTCCACTGCCCCGTGAACCGTTTCCCGGGACCACGCCGGCCGTCAGTTGGGCGATATAGACCCAGTTGCGGCCCCCAACCAGCGGCGTGTTGTTGATCATCTTGGTGGAAAAGACATGACCCAATGACGCGTCCTGCGTCTGCAGAAGAGGCGGTGCGGTACTCACTGTCACCGTTTGCGAAACGCTTCCCGGATGCAGCGCCAGGGCCACATTCAACCGCTCCTGCACGTTCAGATGCAGGTGCTCCTGGGTGGTGGTGGAGAAGCCGGGCGCGCTTGCGGAGATCTCATAGTTGCCAATCTTGACCGGCGAAAAGATATACGTGCCACTGGCGTTCGATTTGGCCTGGAGGACGAAATTGGTGTCCGTCTCCGTCAAGGTTACCTGGGCTCCTGAAACCACCGCCCCCGTTGTGTCCTTGACCAGCCCGGTGATCGTGCCCTGATCGAGCTGGCCGAAGGCCGCAGTCGCATACAGGAACAGGATACAAAGCCCCAGCGCTGTGCAGCAGGCGCTGCCAAGCTTACCCCAGAAGTAACGTTTTGCGTCGATTTCGTTTCTTGACTCCTCTTTCATTTCAACTCGCCTCCCTGGCTTATTGGGCGTCCTCATCGGAGCACTCCCCACACGCCGACGTCTTTCGTGCGGCGTTTTGAATCGGTTCAAGTTACGGAGAAGAAGCTATTCCTTGAAAGAGGCTTTGTCAATATTTTTTTCAAAAAAGCTTCCTATCGGCGGAATTCGATCCCATTTGCGCCGCCGTCAGAGACGGCTAAGTGTCTCTACTCGGTTTACGATGAACGCGCATTCATAAAATTTATTTTTTGACATTGTTGAAAAAGACGTGGAACTATGTCTTCACCGATGGTGACACGTAGCAGGCCCAAATACGGAGAGAGAGAGACTTCCATCACGGTCAGAGAGATTGCGCGCATGGCGGGCGTCTCCGTGGGGACCGTTTCGAACGTTCTCAACGGGGCTGTGGTGGTTCGGGAGCCGCGTCGAAAGCGCGTTCTGGAGGTGATCGAAAACCTTGGCTATCAGCCGAGCCAACTGGCCCGCGGGCTGCGGAAAAATTCAACCGACCTCGTCGGCATGATCATTCCCGACATTACGAATCCGTTCTTTCCTCGCGTTGTACGCGGTGCGGAGGATATGGCGTTCAAGCACGGCCACCGTCTCGTGCTCTGCAACGCTGACGACGATCCTGACAAGGAAGTTTCCTATCTTGAAGATCTTCGTTCCTTTCGTCCGGCTGGCCTCTTGATTATTCCTTCCGATGGCAGTGTCTTAATGAAGACTCTTCGACATTCCGACCCGCCCGTAATCTTTCTGGATCGATGTCCTGTGGGCTGGCATGGCGGGTGTGTCATGGTGGACAACCAGGATGGCGCATACCAGGCCGCTTCTCATCTGCTCGCTCTCGGCCACCGGCGGTTTGCTGTAATCGCCGGGCCATTACACTTGACCAATGCCGCGGCGCGGCTCCAGGGCTTTCAGCGCGCACTATCCGAGGCGCACATCAAACTCACTCCGGAGTTCATTCAGGAGGCCCGCTTCAACACAGAGAGCGGTTATGCGGCGGCAATGCGACTGTTGCGGATGTTGCCTCGGCCTACCGCCATCTTCGCATCCAACGATTTGCTCGCCTCCGGAGCGGTGACTGCAATCCGACATTTGGGGCTGCGTTGTCCGGAAGACGTTTCCGTCGTCGGCTTCGACAATTTTGAATTCGCGGAACACACCACACCGGCGCTAACGACCGTACACCAGTCTGGCTATCAAATTGGCGCCGCGGCATGCAGTATGCTGCTTGAGGCAATCCAGTACCCCTCTCGGCCGCTCGGACACACCGTACTCCCGACCGAACTGAAGATTCGCAATTCCACGATGCACGTCAGCGCGCAGCCGAGGACATCTGAATCCTTCACCAGAGGGATACAAAAGTCATCGGCTCGAAAGATCTGACTCTCGAAAGATTTGTTGACAATCCGTCGGCACTCTGTTAGCCCTAGCAAAGAGCATTTTGAAAGGGTTCAATTACCCGCTTTCAATCTGTCAATTCCGTTGACCGGCGGTCCTGGAGAGCCCATGTATCAGCCAGCGAGTTACGCGGCGCAACTTGCGTTCATGCTGCTGAGCATACTCTGCTGGGGCTCCTGGGCGAACATGCTCAAGCTTGCCCCGAAGTGGCCGTTCCAGCTTTTTTACTGGGATTACGTGCTTGGCATCCTGCTCGCGAGCTTCGGTTGGGGATTCACGCTGGGGGGAGGGCCCCATGCTTTTCTCAGCGCTATGGCCGCCGCGAATGCTCCTCACTTCCTGCTTGCGGTCGCAGGCGGCGTGATCTTCAACGCAGCCAATTTATTGCTCGTGGCCGCGATTGAAATTGCCGGCCTTGCTGTGGCGTTTCCGCTTGCTATCGGTCTGGCGTTGGTGATCGGCGTGTTGCTCAACTACGCGTTAGCGCCGGCAGGCAATCCCTGGCTGCTTTTTATTGGAATGGGCCTGGTTGTTCTTGCGCTGGTCGTAGACGCCATGGCCTTCCACAAACGAGAGGTCCACCGGCAACGGGTCAGCTCGGCAGGAATCGGGCTTAGTCTCCTTTCTGGGGTGCTGATGGGACTGTTTTATCCCTTCGTGGAGAAGTCACTGCAAGGTCAGCGCGCGCTTGGCCCTTATAGCGTAGTGCCCTACTTTGCGCTCGGCGTGATTCTATGCGCGCTTCCGGCAAACTATTGGCTTATGCGGAGACCACTCGCCAGGCAAACGCGCGTGGGTTTCTCCCAGTATTTTTCCGGCAGATCGCTCTGGCACCTTTGGGGGCTGATCGGCGGCGCCATCTGGTGCACGGGCGCAGTGCTCAATTTCGTTTCCTCACGTGGAGAGTTCGTTGGACCGGCCATTGCGTATGCCCTGGGTCAGGGAGCCACCATGGTCTCGGCGGCATGGGGAGTTTTCCTGTGGCACGAATTCCGAGAGGCTCCGAGGGCAGCGCGCCGTCTGATTCCGTTCATGTTTTTGCTTTTTATTGCCGGTCTCGGAGCGATCGCCATCGCTCCGATCGTTCGGTAACTATCGAATTTGCGGAGAACAGTGATCATGCTCAAACATGTAGTCGTTGTCGGCAGTACGAACCTCGATTTTGTTATCTCCGCGGATCGCAATCCAGATCCAGGAGAAACTCTGCTGGGAACGGGTTTCGAAATATTTACCGGCGGCAAGGGTGCGAACCAGGCGATTGCGGCGGCGCGATTGGGCCACCGTGCGTATATGATCGGCAAACTCGGTAGCGACACCTTTTCCGCCCAGCTACTCGAGGAACTCAAGACCGCTGGGGTGAACACGGATGCTGTCGGCACGGTAGATGGAAATTCCGGCGTTGCTTTCATCGTGACCGTGGAGTCGGGCGAGAACAGCATCATCGTCGTTCCCGGCGCGAACAGCTACCTTTTACCGCAGGATATCGAAGAAAATCGCACCCTGATCGCAAGCGCCGGAGTCGTCCTGACTCAGATGGAAATACCGCCTGCAACGACGGAGGCGCTAGTAGAGCTTACGTGGTCTCACGGAGTTCCGCTCATCCTCGATCCCACTCCGGCACGGCATCTGCAGCCACAACTCCTGCGCAAAGTGGCCTGGATCACACCGAACGAAACCGAAGCGCAGTTGCTTGGCGGGTGCGATACATCCCCCAGCAACGAAGTTGAGATGCGAGAGCTGGCAGAGTACTTTCTCGGTCTAGGCCCCCGCAACGTGTTACTGAAGCTGGGGGAACGCGGCGCATACATTGCCACTCAGGAAGGGGACCGCGTGGCAATACCTGCCTACGCCGTCAAGCCGGTCGATACCACAGGCGCCGGCGATGCATTTAACGGCGCCTTTGCCGTCGCTCTGGCCCGGGGCGTGCGGCCCGTCGATGCGGCACGGTTTGCATCGGCTGCGGCTGCTATTTCAATCACCCGGCGTGGCGCAACTCCTTCCATGCCGACACAGGTAGACGTAGATTGTTTTTGTGCAGCCTCACAAGGCGGCCTCGTCATAGCATCGGGGGAGACAGCTCCATGAAAAAGATTCACATTGTCTTGAGAAGTATGCTGGCTCTTTCAATTCTGGTCTGCTTTACGGCGCCGCGCCGATATGTCGAGGCCCAAACCACCCCCGTAGTCAACGGTCGACAAAAGATCATTCTGGATACTGATATCGGGGACGACATTGACGACGCCTTCGCTCTGAGCCTTGCCGTCTCCAGCCCGAGGCTCCAACTCCTGGGCGTTACGACTGCCTGGGGAGATACCAATCTGCGGGCGCGGCTCGCAGCGCGCTTTCTCGCGCAGACCAGCCACAGTGGCATACCCGTTTCCGCTGGCCCGAAGACTCTCGCGAAATTCCCTTTCACGCAAAAGCGATGGGCCTCGAAGTTTCCCGAACCTGCAAATGGCTGGCCCAATGCCGTTGATTTTATCCTCAACGTCATTCGCAAAAATCCCGGGCAGATCACGCTGATTTCCATCGCGCCGTTCAGCAATGTCGGGGCACTCATCGATAAAGACCCCGCGACGTTCCGCAAACTAAAGCGGGTCATTATCATGGGCGGCTCCATTCACCGCGGCTACGGGGACCTTGGCTATCTGCCGAATCGCGGTCCCAGCCCGGAATACAACATCCTGATGGACATTCCCGCAGCGAGAAAACTTTTCGCTTCCGGCGTACCGCTCTACGTCATGCCGCTTGACTCAACACAACTCAAGCTCGATCGGACGATGAGAAATGTTCTGTTCAGCCAGGGGACGCGGATCACCGACGCTCTGACGCTTCTCTATCAGCAGTGGACCGACTCCACCAAAAATCCAACACCCACTCTTTACGACGCCATGGCGGTCTCCTTCGCCATCGACCCTGATCTGTGTCCAACCCAGCCGATGCACATCACAATCGATAGCAAGGGCTACACCAGAGTCGAGCCGGGGCCGCCCAATGCAAATGTTTGTCTGCATTCTGACTCCGATCGCTTCTTTCATTTCTATATTCCCGCCGTCCTCGGCCAGCAAAATCCCTGAAGTTGAATCGACGTGGAGATTAGAAGATCATGCTGGATACTCACATCGACGATGCATTTGCCTTGGCCGTTGCCCTTTCCAGTCTAAAGTTTCAGGTCATGGGAGTGACTCTCTTCAGCCAAGGCACCCTGCTCACCAGCGCACTGACTCTTCTTTACCATCAATGGACCGCGTCCACGAGGTACCCGACGCCGACTCTGTTTGATGCCATGGCGGTTGCCTCCGTCATCGACGCGGGTCTCTGTCCCTCTCAGCCAATGCGGATTGCAATTGACGACAAAGGATGCACGCGCGTCGAGCAGGTCAAACTCAACGCTAATGCTTGTCTGCCGTCCGATGCAGACCTCTTCTTCCACGTTTATATTCCAGCCGTCCTCAGTGGGCGCAGCTCGCAGGACAGGTAAGGCGGCGCGATGCGGAGAAGATTATTTTGTTTGCTCCCCCTCTTCGGTCTGCTGGCGTTCCCATTCAGTGCGAACTCCTCGGACTCACAAAGCATCGGGCCCATCGTACGGGTCCAGCAGGGACTATTACGCGGTACTGGAAGCGATATCCACGTTTTCAAGGGTGTCCCTTACGCAGCTCCTCCTGTGGGGCCGTTGCGCTGGCAACCGCCCAGGCCCGCGGCACCATGGCGGGGCATACGCGGCTCCGCGCATCCAGGACCTGCATGCATGCAGCCTCCGTCCTATGCGCATATTGCGCGAAATGCGATGAGCGAAGACTGTCTGTACCTGAATATCTGGACTGCCGCTCGCAAGCCCGGCGATCATCTTCCCGTGCTGGTTTGGGTTCATGGAGGAGGGTTCGTCGTCGGTTCAGGTTCCTCTAAGGAAGACGATGGCGAGAATCTTGCGCGCCAAGGTCTGGTCGTGGTCACGTGCAATTACCGTTTGGGGGTATTTGGCTTCCTTGCTCACCCCGATCTCACGCGTGAATCTCCACACCACAGTTCGGGAAACTATGGCCTACTGGATCAGATCGCTGTGCTTCGCTGGGTAAGGCACAATATTGCCGCTTTCGGCGGGGATCCAAATAATGTGACCTTTGCGGGCCAGTCGGCCGGGGCTACGAGCATCGGCTATCTGTTGGTATCACCGCTTGCTCATGGTCTTTTTCAGCGAGCGATCGTCGAAAGTCCGGCCCGCCTGTTTGTGCCGGCCCCGGAACTCAAAAAGAGCTTCCAAGGGCTGCTGCCCGCGGAAGATATTGGAAGCGCCATGGGCCGGCACATCGGTGAGATGAGGCGCTGGAACTCAAATGAAGTGATGCAGCGCGCGCAGGAAGCGATGAAGAGGTTATTCCCGCCGCAGGAATCCGCTCGCTCGCATCGAAAGCCAGCTGGCCACCCCTACCGCGGAGAGGGAGATCAAGAGCCGTGGTGGGCGTTCGTCGATGGATGGGTGGTCCCGCAGCAGATTGCACGATCCTATGCCGAAAATAAAGAGATTGTTGTTCCTCTCCTCGCAGGAACGAATGCCAACGAAGGAAGTATTTTCGTTACCAGGGCTCCGGCTACTACCGAGCAGGGGTATTGCACTTACCTGAAGGAAACCTTCGCACCTTGTGCAAAGGCCATGTTTCGCCTTTATCCCGCTTCGGACCCGGCGGAAATCCGCGCGCAAGCTGAACGTATTTACACCGATGCATATTTCCTTTACGGAGCGCGCTCGTTGGCACAGGCTGAGCGCCGGAAAGAATCGAAGGTGTTTCTCTATAAATTTACGCGCGTCGGCCCGGATGCACGCTTAGCAAAGCTGGGTGCCTGGCATGGGTCCGAACTTGCTTATGTGTTCGGCCACGTCAGGAGTAGCCCATCGCGAAACTTTAACGCGAAAGACCAAGAAATCTCGGAAGAGATGATCAAGGCATGGACACGCTTTGCAGCAACTGGCGACCCTAATACCGGCAGCGTACCCGCCTGGCCCGCGTGGAGTAACGCTGATGAGGCATTCATGGTCTTCGGCGATTCGTCAAGCGTCCGCAGTATCCGCAACGCAGGTAAGTTCGGCGTCTTCTCTCAAGCCTTCTCGGTTAAGCCAGATCGCGACTCGGGCTGCCAGCTCGCACCGGTGCGAATGACATCCAGCAGTCTCCGGCAAACTTCCTGCACATCGGGAAGAGAAATCCAAATGAAAAACGGCAACGCGATGCAGCGCTCTCCGGCATCTTCCGTTACCGAGAGCTTGTCTTGCGGCTTGGGAATGTCTCGATATGCGGGCTGCAGGTGAATCGGAACAAACACCGTCCGCATTCGATCCCATGCTTCGTTGCCATGCTTTTCTGTCGCTGCTCCCTCGGTCAGTTGATGGAGCGCGGCGCCCGTGCCGACGCATGGATCGACAACGTTGGCGGTTCCGGACGAGAAGTCCAACAGTTTCCGTAGGTGCTTGGCTTCTTCCTGCGGCAGCTGGTAGTAGCCGAGCTTAATTCGAGCGACGTTGTCGGTGCGCGTTGGACTGGTACTATTCGCGGAGAGCTCTTGGGGAATGCCTGCGAGGGCTATAACGGTACAAGGGTATGGTTCGATTTCAGAGGTGCTCTGGCTGCATTTGCATTGACTCGCGTTAAGAACTCGCTCGCTTGGCAAGAATCCGCTGACCGTGTGAACGGCATTACTTCCCCAACAGGATGGCTGCACCCCTGACAAACCGGCTACTCAGAGTCCGGTGAGCCAAGAACATGCGTCACGTCGCTACCGCTCAGTCGATCCTAGGTTCACGAGCGCCAATGTGCCGTTCAGCAAGGGTGACATTGCCCTGGACACCTGTTCCGGGCAGCTTTGCCGGACGTGGGACTGGTTCAATTCCAACAAAAGCATTGAGAACGGATGCGGGTGTCTCCCGCTCTGTTCGGTTTTGGCGGCCAACCTCACCCCATAAAAGCCTAGCTTCTACGTGCGCTATTGCGTCATTCCCGTTTTCGCCGGGAGTTCCTTTGGCGGGAGCATCCGGGAGAAAACGTTCATGACGGCATCTTCGCTGGAATGGACGTAGCGGGCGTGGATGGCAATTTCTCACCCGGCGGGGCGAAGCGGGCTGCGATGCATGGACGCTGGCGCGGATCGCGGGCCATTCTTCGATTTACCACATCCTCTCTGGAGTTGTTATTCGACCTGACTTTCGTGACCTGCTTTGCGTTTGCCGCTGCACAGCTCGCACACGCATTCACAGCAGACCATTACTCCACCGCCCTAATCGAGTTTGGATTCGCCAGCCTCTGCATTTGCTGGGCCTGGTTCAATTTCACGTGGTGCCGTACAAATCAGAGTTATCTCTGATAGAAATGAGGGACATCTTCATTCGAACGACTCACGGCTACACAATGACGGTATCAATGAGCCGCGGTATTCCCCATGAGCACATCGTCGTCCAGCGCAGAATCTGTCCACCACCACGTTCGACGAATGGTCGGACGCGACCCGCATGAACAGCATCGGGTTGCTACCCCACTCGAACTGCTGTTCGACCTGACCTTCGCAACGAGCTTTGGCGTGGCGGCCTTCCAGTTTGCGGATGCACTGGGTGGGGCTCACTACGCAGCCGCATTACTCGGCTTCGGCTTCGCCGCTTCGATCATCTGCTGGGCCTGGGTCAATTTTTCGTGGTTTGCCTCGGCCTATGACACCGACGATTGGGTGTTCCGCGTGGCCACCATGGTGCAGATGACCGGCGTGTTGATTCTGGCCATAGGTCTGTCGCCGATGTTCAAGTCGATCGGGCATGGGCCTCATCTGGACGCCTCAGGGACGGTGCTCGGATATGTGGTGATGCGCGCTGCCATGGTCTTCCAGTGGTCGCGCGCCGCGTGGCAAGACCCACGCCGCCGGCGCGCTTGTCTGACCTATGCAATCACGATCTCGCTCGCCCAGATCGGGTGGAATCTCAACTGTCTTCGCCAACCCGATATTGAGATTCCTCACGGTGCTGCCAGATGCCAGCCGGTCAAACTGACTGAATAAGAGATCAGAACCCAGAACGTGATAAAGGTAATCTTGGTCAATTTTGGGTTGGCGCAACACGAGCCATCCGTCGTGTATGCAACCAGTCGTCTTCATTACGTACGGCCGACCGAAACTCATGGAATTTGAAAGGATGAAGTCTCCTTCGTAAACCATGCGAGAACGTTTGACCCCTTCCCGCTTTATTTTTTCCTCCGTTTTATAGATGTATTTGCCACTCGCTGTTGCGTCACCAATCTTGATCCAATTGATACCCTTCGGATCATTCGTTATGAAACTCTGAATCGGACGCGGAGACCCACCGCGTTCGATTTCGCAGATTTCACCGAGCTTCTTTGTCTGCCATCCATTCTTCATAGCAGCGCCCGGATATTATCCAGCACCTCCGCGCTCTCGGCGTCCAGCGCGGCAATCTCATCCATAATTTTCTGCGGGCTGCGGTGCTTCACTTCCTCGCCGCCATTCGGGTTCTTCACGGAGAGGTCGAAGTTCTCTTTGTTGATGGTCTTGGCGTCCACGCTCCTGGACTTTGGCGAGTCGGCGAACTTTTTTTGCAATTTCACAAACTCGGCAAGATCGTCGTCGTTAAGCGGGTTGGTCTTGCCAAGGTTCCGACCGGGATCGAGCTGGTAGTACCAATGTTCCGCGTGGGAGCGCCTTTCTCAAAGAAAAGCACCACAGTCTTCACTCCGGCGCCTTGGAAGGTGCCGCCCGGGCAGTCGAGCACCGTGTGGAGGTTGCAGCTTTCCAGCAGGAGCTTGCGCAGGCTCACGGCGGCGTTGTCGGTGTTCGACAGAAAAGTGTTCTTGATAACTACACCGCCGCGCCCGCCGGCCTTGAGCATCTTAATAAAGTGCTGGAGGAAGAGAAACGCCGTCTCGCCGGTGCGGATGGGAAAGTTCTGCTGCACTTCTTTGCGTTCTTTGCCGCCAAAGGGCGGATTGGCCATCACCACGTCAAAGCGGTCTTTCTCCTGAATGTCGGCGAGATTCTCGGTGAGCGTGTTGGTGTGGATAATATTGGGTGCCTCGATACCATGCAGGATCATGTTCATGATCGCGATCACGTAGGCGAGGGACTTCTTTTCCTTGCCGTAGAAAGTACGCTCCTGAAGCGTCTTCGCGTCCTTCGTGGTGAGGCCCAATTTCGCACTCAAGTAGTCGAACGCCTCGCAAAGGAATCCCGCAGAGCCGACTGCGCCATCATAGACGCGCTCGCCGATCTTGGGTTTCACGACTTGAACGATAGCGCGGATCAGCGGGCGCGGGGTGTAATACTCGCCGCCGTTGCGTCCGGCGTTGCCCATATTCTTGATCTTGGCTTCGTAGAGGTGGGACAACTCGTGCTTCTCGGTCTGTGAACGGAAGTGTAGTTCATCAATCTGGTCGATGATCTCGCGCAGGTTATAACCACTTTGAATCTTGTTCTTGATCTCGCCGAATATCTCCCCAATCTTGTATTCAATAGTGTTCGGACCACTCGCCTTCTGTTTGAAACCATGCAAGTAGGGAAAGAGTTTCCGGTCCACGAAATCGCGGAGGTCGTCGCCGGTCAAAGCCTTGTTGTGGTCGAGCTTGCCGTCCTTGCCCTTGGGCGCTGCCCAACTCTCCCACCTGTAGGGCGTGTCGAGGATATAGGTATATTTCTTGCCATCCAGCGCCGCCTCGGTGCTCTTGTCCTGTTCAAGATCGTCAAGGTATTTCAGGAAGAGTAGCCAAGAAGATTGCTCAGTGTAATCCAGCTCACTAGAGCACCCCGCCTCTTTCCAGAGGACGTCATCGATGTTTTTGAAAGTTTGTTCAAACATGTATGGTCAGGTCCCAGTTCAGTAATTCCCAGAGAGGGCCATAACGCCCAACGAATGGTGGCTTTGCGGGATTGAGTGGAATCCCCCAAATCATACGTCTATGAGCGGCACTCGTCCATAGATCGAAAGTGGCAAAGCGCATTACTAGTAGCCTACCGGTGCAATATAAGCATTGCCTGTTTCGCTTGTTGATCATCTTCGGTAGGCACGAGCCTAAGGCTTAGTAAAAGAGATGACAACTTCTCTACGCATGCGGGTGTCCATCGCATCGCTTGATCGGCCCCGCTTCGGTGCGGGCAAGTATCTGCGGTTGGCAGGCAATGACCGAGACTTTCTTGAGATCAGAGAAAGACCATGCCGCTGTGCAACCGCCGTAACCACCATCGAATTCCGTACAAACGTCCCTCTAATCGTCGAGTCGCCGACAACGTACACCGCGCGCCCTCCCCGTCGTAGCACTCGCGCAGTCTCCGATAGAGCCTTCCCCATATCCCACACGTATCGAGCTAACAAAGCGCGGTTGCGGTTTGAAAGTGCCGGCTTCAACTTAAGCTGGTCAATCGTCGATCCTACCCACTCGGCTTCCAGAGCTTCTTTGGATGATATCTCCGTTCCGACGCTCTCTCCCCGAATCTTGCGAAGTTGCTCGACCGTGTATCCCATCCATACAAGTGAAAATTTGCTACACCTCATGTAGTCGATTGCATTGAGGTAGGGCGGTGAAGTGAGAACGAGATCGATTGACTCATTTTTGATCGACAAGTTCCGGGCGTCGCCACGCTTCACTTCGGCAACAAATTCGGGGGCATCTAAATCGGCCTTGGGACAGTTCGTTATTACGGCCTCCACTGCTCCAAGGAATCGATTGAACGGCTTTATCGGCGCACGCGCGAACACTCGATGAGGACGACTGTGTGACAAATCCATTGCCAAAGAAGCTCCCGCTTGTTTGGTGATGATAAGGCGTGAGAAGGCGCACCACAGTAAATCACGGTCGGGTTTGTTTTGCGTTCGACTAATGACAGAAGCGAGGACAGCCAACTGACGACGTGCGTAGTCATCAAACCAGTATCGGATGAACTTGCGTGTTTCAGCATCGGTCTTGAGCGGATATGCCCGACCTGACGTGATTAGGCGGAATTCTCTTTTGGCCTGGCTCAAGACCTCGACAGCCTGATCCCGCACCCTCGTCGCGCCGATTGGTCGGGTCCAGACACGAGCTAGGAGGACTGCAAGAGGATCAATATCCACGCCAATAGCTTGATGTTCTTTCGCGGATGCGACGGCAAGTACCGTACCGGAACCGACCATAGGGTCCAAAACTCGAAGTGACTTATCACCTTCACCCAAGGCTTCAAGTGCGATACCCGGAGCCATGCGTGCTGGGAAAGGATGAATCGGGCTGCGCCCGAGGATTTCCTTGATTGACTTTTTGTGAGACTTTAACATAGGCAATTAACCATTTCGGTGATATTCACTAAGTGGGCATCAAACAACCTGTCAGCTCATATCTCCAAGATAGTCCTTGGTGGCAGATTCAATGGCCGCAAGGACATTTGCTGGGCTTTGATTGAGTTCGACCGTTCTCTCCGTCGCTGTAATCTCATAGCTCGCCAATGCCGCCATCGCTTTACAAAGTTCGATCAACTCATCGTTGGTGTTGACCTTGTAGGGCGGTACTTCCTTACCGAGCGATACTCGTAAGGCACCATATTCAACAGCGGCCATGTCATAGTCCTGCTGCAATGCATGAATTGCATTGATAATTTTTTCGTACGGCGGCTTGGCAACAGTCTCTTTTGCCACTTTATCAATCCAATTTTTACAATCCTCCGGCATGCTGCAGGTCTGCAACATTTCCCGCATTCTCTCCAAGCCCAATCGCTTGATCGGTCGCAATTGGACCAATCGCGCCATGTCGTCAATGTGAATGGCCGTAATAGTCCGAGGTTTCCCATTTGCAGCGGTACTGGCTCGATCCGCTTTGATTTCTTTGGACAGAGCACTCTCCTTTCCCAAAGTATGATCGAACGCCGGCGCAACGACAATGGCGTGCTCACACTGTGACTCATCGCGCTGGCGCGCAATCGTTGATACACCGAAATTCTTTGTCTTCAATTTGGCCCCGGCCTTCTTCTTACTCTTTGCTTCCAGCGTTACCGCGTAGCGTCTAGGCTTGCCATTGTTGTCCGGACTGAGATGTGCTTTAGCTACCCCATCAGGTTTGCCTTTGCCTCCGACCCGGGTTGCATCAAACCCAAGACTGCGGAAAGCCTCGACAACTTCTATCTCTAATTGGTCCTCATCATTCCTAGCGTTGCGAAGAGCGTTGGCGACGGTCAAAGCAGTTCGTCGCCCAGATTCTTGGGCTACATTCCTCAATAGCTGATCGCGCTCTGTCATGATGGCATCAATTTGATCTTGCTTCAATGCGGCTTGATACAGATTAGATTCCAGCAGCACCTCTGCCATCGCGAAGATTTCAAGAGGAAGCCCATTTGTCTTGCTTGTAAATTCATCAAAGAATGCGCCTACGAAAGGGTGAAGGCCGTTGACTCTCAGTCGCCCAGTGACTGCATCGTATACAGCGATGCCATCGTTCGACGTTGCGTCGTATACAAAATCGATCCCTCCGACAAACTGTTCCGGCGTCTCTCCCCGGGCTTCGAGTGCGGCGACTAGCTTATCGCGCTCACCCGGCGTGGACTTTGAAGGAAGCACGATATACCGCGACTTGATTTTGCCGTCCAAGGCTGCGCGCGCCATCTCGATAATGGGGCGGCGCACTAAACTGGCGGGGCTCCCCGCTAGTTTCCGAGCAAGCCTCGCACCTGGGTCTTCTCCCGCATCCGCCTGCTCCAACGCAGGTCGAATCTTGTTAAAAATTGCACGGAGAATGTTCTGAGCATCATTTAGAACAGGCCCTTCACGGATGCGCTCTCGGTCTGACTGTAAATATTCATCCAGACCATCCATATGAACGACGATGCGAACGCGCCCAAACGTTCCGTGACGCAGTTCATCGGGCGAGATCCCAAAGTGGCCATCATGGACGTTGATCAGACGACCAAGCACATAGACGAAAAATCCGTGACTCCGCCCGAGATCGTCCGACTTGCCGGTCAGCAAATCCTTGTATGCTTCGGCATATCCTGTTATCCGACCGAGTACCTTGTATTCCAGCGCGAACCTCGTGTCAGAATCTTTGGGTTGATGTTTATCCTCGGTGGCATCGATCTCGGAGGGAGCGGGCTTGGCCAGTTCAACAATGTCCTTACCAAGGACCCATTTCTTGATGCGCCCCTTTCCAGCCTTACTGGGTTCCAACTTCACCCCATCGAGATGAATCGAAAAATCATCGCGCAGAGGCAATGCTGTGCGCAACACCCACTCCAATGTGCCCCGCCGAATCTCGTGGACTTTATCTTTGAGGTCGGACAGTATCGCAAACGTCCATGATTTGGCAGCCCCCGAACCGAATAGGTTAATTCCAGATTTAGAGAATGCGGGCGCGTCTGTCCATCGTTTCAGCGCGGTCTTTGCCTCCGCTTCCGTAAGCTCGTGGAGGCTAATCTTAATCGGAGTTTTCGGCTCAACTTCTTCGTCTCCCCTATCATCAACCGATTTGAAATTCATTGAGGTCGAATAGTATTTGCTGCCCTTCTTGGAGATGTGTGTCAGTCGATTGGCAAGTACATAGGTCGCAAGCTTTCCGATTCCAAATTTGCCGATCTGTTGCCGGCCCATGGGCAGATTGGCCAACTGGCGTTTAAGGCTCTTACCTATGAGCCAGTGTTGCTTCAATCCCTGTGCGTCCATGCCCTCGCCATCATCAATGACGGCAATCGTTGCCCCTTGGTCGTGAAAATCTGCCGGTAGCAAAACGGCAACGCGCTTAGCTCCTGCGTCGAATGAATTGGCGACCAACTCCTCAATGGCTTTGTTTGGGCTGGCATACAAGCCCTCGGAAAAGAGACGGACAATCCGGTAACTCAACCGAACGTCGATCTTCTCGGTCTCATTGCCAGCGGTCGTATAGATTGGATCAGTTGTCATGAGATGAATGTCCCCGTGCCCACGCCTGCCACGTTAACGAATGGCAATCAACGGACGCACAATTCGCGCGCAACTTTGGATGCATCGACAGTATATTGTTCAAGTCTCTGGACGGTGGCCGCGTAGGGAGTGCCGGGAGCCCAGTACGAGCGATTCAGATTGAACCTCGAAAGGCTCTTGAATCAGTCGGCACAACGGAGAAACCGGATAAAGGATGCCAATGAGCCTCCACTTGGTGATCTTGGAGGTTCCTTCAGCTACAGTTTCGTCTACATTGAAGGTTTTTGCAAGCCAGAAATGGCTGTATCTTATTGACATAAATGGTCGGGGAGAGAGGATTTGAACCTCCGACCCCCTGGTCCCGAACCAGGTGCTCTACCAGGCTGAGCCACTCCCCGAAAACTGCGCTGCGATTGCCGTGCGGGAACCCGAGGCGGAAGAAATCCGGTGCCCCGCGGTGCTTTTCAAAGTGTACCAGAAGGAGTTCTCGAAGCCGCCAGCCGGCCAGGCCCCGGACACAAACCCGTTCTCCGGCGTGTAACAATATAGATGTCCCAACTCTTCAAAAACCATGACACCCGCGTCCTCCTCTGCTATCCCTCAGCCGGCACAGATTACGCCGGAACTGCTGGCGCAACATAGCATCACCGCAGATGAATATCAGCGCATTCTGGCGGCGCTGGGCCGCGTACCCAGCCTCACTGAGCTGGGGATTTACAGCGTGATGTGGAGTGAGCACTGCTCGTATAAGTCCTCGCGTGTCCACCTGAAGCGCCTGCCCACAGAGAGCGCGCGCGTGGTGCAGGGGCCGGGAGAAAATGCCGGCATCATCGACGTGGGCGACGGCTGGGCCTGCGCTTTCAAGATCGAGTCGCACAACCATCCCTCCTACATCGAGCCGTACCAGGGTGCGGCCACCGGCGTCGGGGGCATCCTGCGCGACATCTTTACCATGGGGGCGCGACCGCTGGCGGTGATGGATTCGCTCCGCATTGGCCCCATTGCGCCGGAAGGCTCGGGTTCCGCGGACACGGCGCTGCTCCACAAGAACCACACCATCCTTGAAGGCGTTGTCAGCGGCATCGCCGGGTACGGCAATTGTTTTGGCGTGCCGAACCTGGGAGGCGAGACGCGCTTTGAGCCCTGCTATTCCGGCAATCCGCTGGTGAATGCATTCGCGCTCGGGCTGGTCCGCAAGGATGAGATTTTTTATGGCCGGGCGACCGGCATCGGCAACCCCGTTCTGTATGTGGGCGCCAAGACGGGCCGCGACGGCATCCACGGCGCCACGATGGCCAGCGAGGAGTTTCACGAAGGCTCCGAACAGAAGCGGCCCAACGTGCAGATGGGCGATCCCTTCATGGAAAAGCTGCTGCTGGAGGCGTGCCTGGAAGCGATGCGGACCGGCGCCATTGTCGGGATTCAGGACATGGGCGCGGCCGGACTGACCTCTTCGTCGTGCGAAATGGGCGCGCGCGGCGGCGTCGGCATCGAGATGGAGCTGGACTGGGTGCCGCAACGGGAAACCGGCATGACCGCCTACGAGATGATGCTGTCGGAGTCGCAGGAACGGATGTTGTTGGTCGCCGACAAGGGCCGCGAAGACGAGGTGGTGCGCGTGTTCGCCAAATGGGGCTTGGATGCGGTCGCGGTCGGCGCAGTGGTCGCCGATCCGCGTCTGCGCATTCTGCATCGCGGCGCACTGGTTGCGGACATCCCAAACGCCTCGCTGACGGACGAAGCGCCGCGCTACCACCGGCCCATCGGAACCTGGAAAGCGCCTGTGCCTGCCGAGCCGACGCCGGAAATTCTGCGAAAACTCAGCGCCGGGCGAGATTTCACCGCCGATCTGAAAACGCTGCTCGCTTCTTCGAATATCTGCTCCAAGCAATGGGTGTACGACCAATACGACAGCATGGTGCAGACGAACACCACCCAAGGGCCGGGCGGCGAAGCCGGCGTGATGCGGCTGAAAGGCACGCAGCGCGCGCTGGCCATGGCGCTCGACGGCAACAGTCGCTGGTGTTATCTCGATCCAAAGTTAGGTGCGATGCACGCCGTCGCCGAAGCTGCCCGTAAGGTCGCCTGCACCGGGGCCACTCCCGTCGCCACGACCAACTGCCTGAACTTCGGCAATCCGGAGAAGCCGGAGATCATGGCGCAGCTTTCGAGCGCCATCGATGGTATTGCCGAGGCGTGCCAAGCGCTCGGCACGCCCATTACCGGTGGCAACGTGTCTCTCTATAACGAAACCAAAGGCGAAGCAATTTATCCCACGCCGGTACTCGGCGTTGTCGGCATTCTGGATGACGTGAGCAAAGCGGTCCCCTCTGGTTTTCAGCAAGTCGGCGACACCGTTTTGTTGCTGCAGGCGTTTCCGATCATACCGAGTGAGAGTCGGGTCGAGGAATTCGGCTCGTCAGAGTTTGCCAAAGTCATTTTGGGAAAGTTGTGGGGACGTCCGCCGGTGCTGTATCTCGACGAAGAAGCGGGATTGCACAAGTGTCTTATTGCCTCGGCGGATGCAAGACTGTTGCATTCCGCCTGTGATGTTTCCGATGGCGGTATCGCGGTCGCGTTGGCCGAGAGTTGCTTTGAGAACAGGCTTGGTCTCCGCGCCTCAATTCATGGCGGTCCATCGAATGATCCAGTGGCCTGTGCATTATTTCGCGAGGACGCGAGCCAGGCGATTGTTTCCTGCGCCCGTGAGACGGTCGACCAGATTGAAGAGATCGCGGACAGTTTCGGCGTCACCGTCCTCTCCCTCGGCACGGTCATTGCAGATCGATTGGAAATCAGCGTTGGCGGCGAGCGGGCGATTTCTGAATCCATCGAAAATCTCCGCCAACCCTGGCTTCGCGGATTGCCCGACGCGCTCGAATCCACATTTCATCTCGAACCGGCGCACGCGGGTGAGGCATAATGAAGCCATCGGAACCCATGCCACACCCTCAGCCAATGCGTGACGAAGATTTCGCGGATGACGATCTGCCATTCGACAAGCTGCGCGAAGAATGCGGCATCGTCGCCATCCACAACCATCCCGACGCTGCCCGGCAGGCCTATCTTGCGCTCTATGCCCTGCAGCATCGCGGGCAGGAGTCGGCCGGCATCGCCACTGCCGATTACGAAAACATGTGGAACATCAAGGGCATGGGGCTGGTGTCGGAAATTTTCACCGACGATGTGTTGGACAAGCTTCCGGGCCCGCTCGCCATCGGCCACACTCGCTATTCGACCACCGGCGACTCGGCGCTGCTGAACGCGCAGCCCATCCGGGTCGAGTCCGCCAAGGGGCTGATTGCGATCGCGCACAACGGCAACCTGGTCCAGCTCGGCAATATGCGCGCGCGCCTGGAACGCGAGGGCGCCATTTTCCAGACCACCAGCGACTCGGAAATCATCGTCCAGTTGATCGCCCACTCGAAACAACCCACGCTGGTCGACGCCATCGCCGACTCGCTCGGCCAGATTGAAGGCGCGTTTTCGATCGTGATGATGATGCGCGACCGCATCTTTGCCGCCCGCGACCCGCGCGGCTTTCGGCCGCTTTCGATGGGTCGCATGGTCAACGACGACGGCACGGAGACCGTCGTCTTCGCTTCCGAGACCTGCGCCTTCGACCTGCTGCGGGCCACGTATGAACGCGAAGTGAAACCCGGCGAACTCATTATGGTTTCGCGCGAAGGCATCACCTGTCGGCAATTTGCCACCGGCGTGCCGCAAGCCAGTTGCGTGTTTGAGCACGTGTATTTTTCCCGCCCGGACAGCAAGGTCTTCGGCCGCTGGGTGCAGGAGAGCCGGGAGCAGTTGGGCCGCCAGCTCGCCCGCGAATCCGGTGTCGAGGCCGACCTGGTGGTGCCGGTGCCCGACTCCGGCGTGACCGCGGCCATCGGCTATGCGGCGGAGAGCGGCATTCCTTTCCGCTTCGGGCTGATCCGCAACCACTATGTGGGCCGCACGTTTATTGAGCCGGAACAGCGGGTGCGGGACTTCGGCGTCCGACTGAAGCTGAATCCGGTCCGCAATCTGCTGGAGGGCAAGCGTGTCATCCTGATCGACGACTCCATTATTCGCGGCACCACCAGCCGCAAGATCGTCCGCATGGTGCGCGGTGCGGGCGCAAAGGAAGTGCATCTCCGCATCAGCGGTCCGCCGACCATCTCGCCCTGTTTTTATGGGGTGGACACGCCGAATAAGCGCGACCTGATCGCGGCCAATTATTCCGTTGCGGAGATTTGCGAATACATTGAGGCCGACTCACTCGCCTATCTATCGCTCGAGGGCCTGCTCGAAGCCTGCCACGGCGAAGAAAACAACAGTTACTGCACCGCCTGCTACACCGGCGTCTACCCCACCAAATGGGTGGACGTGGAAGAAATCATGTCGGCTCCCGCCCTCCGCGCATGAGGATCTCGATTCGAGCGTTCCGGCGCGGCGACGCGGCCGCGTTTCGAACGCTGAATGAAGCCTGGATCGCTGCCAATTTTACGATTGAAGACAAAGACCTCGCCATCCTCGGCGATCCCCAACGCGCCATTCTCGACCGTGGCGGCCACATCGAGGTAGCGGAGGATGAAACCGGAGAAATCGTCGGATGCTGCGCTCTGCTGCCGGCCGGCGCGGGCGTTTTTGAAATTGGCAAAATGACGGTAGCGGAGAACTGGCGCGGCCGGGGCATCGGCCGGCAGCTATTGCGCGCCGCCGTGGAACATTCCCGCGCTCTGGGGGCAACTCGCCTCTATCTGGAAACCAATCACACCCTCACCGGCGCAATTGCACTCTACCTTTCCGAAGGGTTCCGCCATCTTCGTCCGGAGGCCGTAACGCTCTCGCCCTACGCGCGGGCGGATGTGTTCATGGAACGGCGTTTGTGAACCCGCGTTTCTAAACCCCCAGCCCGGCCGTCAGATCAGGTCGAACACCAGAATCTCCGCATCCGTCGCCGCGCCGATGCTCACGGAATCTTCCTCGCTGATGGCGACGCCGTCGCCGGCCTCAAGCCCCTTCCCGTTGACGGCCACTTTTCCGGAGGCCACCTGAATCCAGCCATTTTTATCGGCCAGCGTATGGCGGAATTCCGTACCGCTCAGCAGCGTCCCAGCATAGACCTCAGCATCGCTGTGGATCAGAAACGATCCCTCGCGGCCATCCCGCGATGCAATCAGATGTAGGCGGTCGGGCTGTTGGTCAATCGGAAACAGCCTCTGCTCATAGCTGGGCTTCAGCCCGGTCCGGCTCGGCACCAGCCAGATCTGCAGCATGTGGGTGTCTGTCTGCTGGGATGGATTGGCCTCGCTATGGCGAATACCGGTGCCCGCAGACATGAACTGCACCTCGCCATGCTTCAGGACGCCGCCGGAACCGAGCGAGTCCTTGTGCGCCAGTTCTCCACTCAACACATAGGACAGGATTTCCATGTCCTGATGCCCATGCGTGCCAAACGCACTGCCCGGCGCGATCGTGTCTTCGTTGATCACACGCAGCGCACGAAATCCCATGTGCGCCGGATCGTAGTAATCGGAAAAAGAAAATGTGTAATGGGTGTCGAGCCAGCCATGATTGGCATGGCCCCGCTCCTGATTCGACCGAATTTCCAGCATTGCGAAACCTCCCCGTCCCCGATTATGTAGATGTAAACACAGGAAAAAAGATGCATTCCCGAGGTTTCCGGCGGGAGCGGTCGCGCACCGCATCAAAATATTGACGGACAAATCGTAATGCATTTTGAAGTCGGGAGACCATCCGCACCAATGGAGCCAGAAAACGCCGCATCCGCCGGGCGAGTCGGAGCCGGTCATCCATCCTGGTGGTTTGAACGCCTTCTGCGAACTGGCCGGCGGCAACATGCTGGCCGCATTTTTTGGCCTGAGCGCGAGTAAGGACATCCCGAACTACACGCTTCGGGTGGCCGTTCGTCCCGGCCTGGTGCGCTTCGGGCGCGCCTGGACGACCAGCCCTCAGACGGTAATCCTTCCCTCTCAATTGGCCGGGATCCCCGATGTGCCGCCCTCGACCAGCCGCACCATCGTGAACCCTCCGCCGACGACGGGCCCCATCCACCACTTCGCGTGGAATGTGAACCTGACCGGCGACTACAAGCTGTCGCGGCACTTCGCGCTGCGGGCCGGAATTGGAGAGGACCTGGTTCGGTATCGGACCGATGAGGTGGTCCGGCCAGATATCGGCAGACCGCCTTATCAAAGCTGGCTTTCGAAACAGAACTTCATCAGCCGCGGCAACTGGTCGTATCAGTTGGGGCCGGGTATTCGTTCTGAAAAGTGTCGGTAGAAAAGTGAAACGCAGGCAGGCGCAACGGCTCCCCGCTGATGCACGAAGCCGTTCGGCAGACGCTGGCGACGGGGTCGACTAAGCGTGAACCGGCGCTGGAGTTGCTGGAGCAGCGGATTTCGCCGGCTCGTTTTCCTTGTTTGACGCACTCGGCTTGCGGATATCGATGCCGCCCTTGAAATATGCGCCGTCTTCAATGCTGATGCGCTGGGCAACCACATCGCCGGTCAGCGAGCCTTCATTGCGGATGTCGACCCGGTCGGTGGCATTGATATTGCCGTTGACCTTGCCGAGAATCACGACCTCGCGGGCGGAAATGTTGGCGCCGACCTGGCCGTTGCGACCGACCACGCAGCGATTTCCCGGCAGGCTGACGGAGCCTTCCACATGACCGTCGATGTACAGCATTTCGCTGCCGCTGATCTCGCCTTTAATCGTGAGAGACTTTCCGATCGTTGCCTGTTCGCTGGCGGCCGGCGATGCGGAGGGGGTGGGGGTGTGGCGCTGCCCAACCGGTTCCGTATTGAGCGGCGCAGGGGGTTGCGGGCGTATCGGATCCGAAGGATTCGTAGGATTGGTGCCGGGCTGGTTCGGTTTCCACATTGCGCTCATAAATCCTTTCTCATGCTTACGTTCCACGGCGCACAGACAATTGTCCGCCGGGCTTCGGGGTTTGATTTCGTTTCTCGCCGGGCCGAAAAAAGGGCCGCGCGAGGCGCACAGTCCTGTCGAGTTACTGAAATTCTACCGACTATACCGCAAAATGGGGAGTGAATCCTTGCAGAAATTGTATTCCGGCGAGGCAGGTAACATCATAAGCAACGCCTTTCGTCCAGCGGCGATGCGTCGTCGGGAGCGAAAACTGCCGGCTCCCGGAAAAATTCGCTCCATGAAAACTCCCCGCATGACAGACCGCGAACTTCTCGACCGCATCGGGCGCTCCTCCGGGCAGCGCGCCGGGTACAAGCAACTGGTGCGGGAACTGGGCCTGGGCGGCGGTGGCGAGCGACGCCTGCTGCTCGAACAGCTCGACCGGCTGACCGCGGACGGCAGACTGATCAAGGTCGATCGCGAGTTCTGGGCGCTCGCCTCGGCGGCCCGTAAGCGCAACAACTGGGTCAGCGGGCGGCTCGACCTGCACCGTGACGGCTACGGTTTTGTGCGTCCGGAACCGCGCGGCAACAGCGGAGAAGAGGATATCTTCATCCCGCCCGATGCGCTGGAAAGCGCCATGCAGGGCGACCTGGTTCTGGTCGAACTGCTTCCCGCCCGTGGCGATGGCCGCCGCGCCGGGCGTGTCCTGCGCGTCTTGGAGCGACACAATCCCACGGTGGTGGGCATCTTCCATTACGCGCCCTCCGGACTCCGTGGCGAACGCATGGGAGGCAACTTCGTCACTCCGCTGAACGCGCGCATTAACGAGGGGATTTTGATTCCCTTTGGTGCGGAGGTCCCGCCCGCCGTCGAAACTCCCGACCGCGTGCTCGGCCAGGAAGCGAAGGCCACCACCGAATACGCCGATCTGGAAGGCCTGGTGGTCGATGTCGCCATCACCGACTGGCCCACCGCCACGCGGCCCGCGCGCGGCCGCGTGATTGAGGTCCTGGGCGAGCGGGACGCCTTTGGCGTGGATGTCGAAATTCTCATCCGCAAGCATCATCTGCCGCACACTTTTCCCGCACGGGTACTGGAAGAGGCCCGCACCGTCGCCGTGCGACCGACAATTTCCCCATCCTTGTCCTCTCCAGAGTTGTCATCCCGAGCGGAGTCCTTGCCCAGCAAGGACGCAGTCGAGGGACCTGCGTTTTCGCTCGACCGCCGCGACTTCCGCCACCTTCCTATCGTCACGATCGACGGAGAAACGGCGCGCGACTTCGACGACGCCGTGCTGGTCCGCGAATTGGACGGCGGCGGGTACGAGCTGCAGGTCCACATCGCTGACGTCGCCCACTACGTCGGCCCCGGCACCGCGCTCGATCTGCAAGCGCGGCTGCGCGGCAACTCCGTCTATTTCCCCGACCGCGCCGTCCCCATGCTGCCCATGGAGCTGTCGACCGATGTGTGCAGCCTGAGCCCGCAGGAAGATCGCCTGGTGCTTTCCTGCATCCTGCAGCTCGGCCCGCACGGTGAGGTGCTCTCCTCCGAAGTCTGCCAAGGCGTCATTCGCTCCGCCCGCCGCATGACTTACGACCAGGTCCATCGCATCCTCGAAGGCGACGCGGAATTGCGCGAAGAATTTGCCTCGCTGGCCGCGGAGTTCGACCGCATGCTGGCGCTGGCGCAGTTGATGAACGCACGCCGCGAACAGCGCGGCTCCATCGACTTCGACCTGCCGGAGCCTGTGATCCAGTTCGACGAAACCGGCCAGATGCGCGGCATCGTCCGCTCCGAGCGCACCTGGGCCAACCGCCTGATCGAGGAGTTCATGCTGGCCGCCAACGAGTCTGTCGCCGGTTGGATTGAATCGCTCGGCGTCCACAGCCTGTATCGCATCCACGAGAAGCCGGACGCCAAGCGCGTGGCCAACTTTGAGGAAATCGCTGCGCATTTCGGCTATTCTCTGGGCATCGGCGCACTGCCCATCAAAAAGGTGGAGCTGCGCGGCGACCGGCGCGACCGCCAGCGCCGCGGCGGCCCCGCCGGTATCGACAAGCGGATGACGGAAATCCCGGAAGACATCGCCATCACGCCGCAGATGTATCAGAAGCTAACCGCGCGACTGGCCGGCAAGCCGGAGGAACGCATCCTCACCTACCTGATGCTGCGCTCGCTGAAGCAGGCCCGCTACAGCGAACACAATGAGGGTCACTTTGCGCTGGCAACGGACAGCTACACCCATTTCACCTCGCCCATCCGCCGCTACGCCGACCTGATCGTCCATCGCATCGCCAAAGCGCTGCTGGCCGCCGGCGTCAGCGGGCACAGCGAAGCTTTGCCAAAGACAACCGGACACGCAAAGCGAAAGCGTCAGGCGGACGATCATTCCGCCAGGCCGGCGATCCCAGCCCCGATCGAGGAGCAGGAACTGGCCGCCATCGCCCAGGAGACCAGCCAGTGCGAGCGCCGCGCCGCCGACGCCGAACGCGAGCTGATCGAGTGGAAAAAAGTCCGCTTCATGCAGGACAAAATCGGCGAGGAGTTTCCCGGCATCGTGCTCAACGTGGCCAAGTTCGGGCTTTTCGTCGAACTGGACGATCTCTTCGTCGAGGGCCTGGTTCCGCTGGCCACGCTCGAGGGCGATCGCTACCGCTTCAACGAGTACAGCCGCCAGATTCTCGGAGAATCGACCGGCCACCGCATCTCCGTAGGCGACCGCGTGCATGTGATTCTCGACCGCATTGACGCGGTCGAAAACAAGCTGCAGTTCGCCTTGATTCAGGACCTTCCGGCGCCGTCAAAAAAGCCGTCCGGCGGCAAAGCTTCGCCTCTCGCCGCCGCGCATCCTAGTAAAAAGCAGCGTGGTAAAAAGCAGCGTGTCCGGTCGAAAAAAGAAAAGCGCAAGCGGCGATAGCCGCCTTGTGGCCTTTTCCATCCGGCGTTGAAGGATTGACGCAACCGGGCGCGCTCATCTCGCACAGGAGTCCATCATGATTCGTTTAGAAGATGCCCGCAAGATCATCGCCGCCGCAGAAAAGAAAGCCACGGAAATCGGTCAGCCCATGAACATCGCCGTCGTTTGTCCCGGCGGCCATTTGCTGGCGTTTGAACGAATGGAAAACGCCTGGCTGGGTTCGATCGACATCGCCATCAACAAGGCCTTCACCGCCCGCGCCTTCGACATCAGCACCAAGGATCTGGCTGGCCTTAGCCAGTCCGGCGGGGAGTTCTTCGGCATCCACGTCTCCAACCACGGCCGGGTCATGATCTTCGCTGGAGGCGTTCCTATCAAGCGCGAGGGCAAGGTTGTCGGAGCGATCGGCGTCAGCGGCGGAATGGGCGCGCAGGACCAGGCGGTAGCCGAAGCCGGCGCAGCGGCATTTTGATGAAGCGCTGGACCTGTGCTCCGGACGGATGACAGAATTGTTTGCTGCGCGCGTCTTACACCTGCACGCCTTGCGAACTCTCGGCATTGCCCAGCACGACTTTGATATCCATGCGCTTCTTTTTGCGATACACCGTCACGGTTACCGCTTGTCCGGCCTGATAGCCGTCCATGATCTCCGTGATGTCCTGATCGCTCCGCACCGGATTTCCATTGATCCCCACCAGCAAATCTCCGCCGATAAAAATCGGCGTATTGCCCAGATACGCCTGCTGCGTTCCCCCCTGGATGCCCGCCTTCGCCGCCGGACCTCCGGGGACAGTGTGCTCGATCAGCACGCCATAGGCTGCCGGCAATCCGAGCTGGCTGGCGATATCCGGCCCAATCGGCAAACCTGACGAGATTCCCAGCGTCGGCCGCAACACTTTTCCATACTTCGAGAAATCGTTCAGCGCCGCATTCAGCGAATCGATGGGGATGGCGAATCCGATGCCCGCGTTCTGGTCCGCGCCGCCGCCGGTGTCGATCATGGTGTTCATGCCGATTACATCGCCGTGCGAGTTCAACAGCGGGCCGCCGGAGTTGCCCGGATTGATGGCCGCGTCCGTCTGGATGGCGCCGGAGATGAGATTTCCCATCGGCCCGCGGATGGAGCGGATGGAGCTGATAATGCCGCGCGTCATGGTTCCGCTCAACCCGAACGGATTGCCGATGGCGTACACCATTTGGCCCACCTCGAGACCGCGCGAGGTCGCCAGCGTGGCCGGCTGCAGATTCTTGGCGTCGATTTTGAGCAGCGCCAGATCGTGCGCCTTATCCGTCAGCAGCACGTTGGCTTTGTACTGCTGCTTGTTATAAAGCGTCACCTCGACGGTGCGGGCATTTGAGACCACGTGATAGTTGGTGAGAATGTGGCCCTCCTTGTCGAGGATGAATCCCGACCCCTGCCCCTGTTCCGGCACCGTTCCGTAAAAGAAGTCGAACGTCACGATGGTCGAAGTGATGTTGACCACCGACGGCAGCGCCTTCTTGTACACCGCGACGTTATTTTCTTCGTCCGGATACAAACGTTGTTCCGGCGCCGCCTGAGCCGTGGCCATTTGCATATCGACCGGCACATTCGCCGCCTGGGGATGGCTGGCGGTGGTGGAAAACGGATGCACCAGCCATGCCGGAGCCTGCCCGGAAGGAGCCATTCGCGTGGTGACAAAATAAAACCCGCCAAGAATTGCCAGCGTCAAAACAAACAACCGAGCTTTCATTCGACCGTCCAACCTCATGCCTTCACCAAAGATTTCTCAAACCGTCTCTGACATTCATTGTAGTCAGTCGCGTTCGAAGCGCTGTCCATGATCGCCACTGCACCGCGCCAGCATCGTTTTAGAGAAATGCATGGCCGGGATCGGCATCGCAGGTCGCAAGCAGCGCGGCCAGGTCCACGTGTAGAGTCGCGACGCTCAACGATTCCCTCCGGCGGTCAAGTCGAAAGCAGCGGCCGGCAGATAAAAAAGGCCCTGCCGTTGCCGGGCAGGGCCATTGTCTGGTGTGATTCCGTGCTGTCTTTCATTCCCCTCGCAGCGCATACCAACTGGGACTTCGAGCTTGCCTCCGCCAGCTTCTCTCCCCTGAAGCTGTCAATGCAGTCCATCCCATTGCGCTCGAGAATTGCCTAGCCCTATATATTGCGGTTCGGGTGCATCCCTGTCAAGCAATAAGTGTCGGAGATTATCACCTTTACGCAGTTGGCTCGCAATGAAAGCATTGTGGACATGGAGAGTCCAGCGGTCATCTATTTGCGACAGTTTTCTTCTACGTTCTTACGTGAGTGCTACCGGACATGGAGGAGAGAATTGCTAGCCTCCGTGTTGGTATCTGTTGTCACCTATGGGCTGATGTCCCGATCCCACGATCCAACCGCATGGAGCAGTTTTCGGATGGCACTCATTTCCTCGGGGCTCGTTCTAGGCATATTTGCGGTATGGCACCTGGTACGAACGCCATTTCTTTTACACGGTCAAACAATTGAGAGGATGCGATGTGAATTAATCTCTGCTCTCGAAACCCAGCGCAATTCTCTCCGGGAAGGGGCATTGCGCGTGTCGCCCGCGGATTGGCGGGACATGTCCGATAAGTTTGGTGCCCTTGTGTCGAGTCAAATTTCAGCCCAGTTCCAGACCACTCAAAATGTAACGAGGTGGACTTTGTATGACGCGCATTGTGGCGCCCTTTGTACCTTGGCAGCCGCAATGCTTATAGCGTCTCACAGCGTTTCGGCGCATCTTTCCGTTGCGATAAAGGGCGAAACTGATCCTGTCTCTAGGTGGTTGGATTACCTGAAGGAGACAACTCATGCCGCTTCCTACAGGACGGAGTATGCAGTCGAGACGTTAGATAGCGGGGAAAAACTGTTTCACTACCTAGGACGCATCGACAATGTACCGCGTGAATCCGCTGCTGCCTGTCTTCGGTGTAGCGCTCAGGAACTGGCGGGGTGATATCGGGCCGCAATGAGATTCTAAGTTCTCGCGTGCGGCGTCGTCCGCCAGTGTGATGAGCTGGACGTTGAACCGTAATCATCCCCTAAACAGCGTGGTACAATATAGATATTAGTGGGGCTGTGGCTCAGTTGGGAGAGCAGCCGACTACGATTAGAGGCGGTTCCGACAATCGGCAGGTCGTGGGTTCGATCCCCACCAGCTCCACCACTAGAAATTAAGAGCCGCCTCAATGAAACGCCTACTGCTTACCAGTAGGCGTTTTTGTATTGGCAGCAGAAGGCTGCTGAGGTTTTGGGGGTTGCCAATACCAGGTGAGAACCATTCGCTGGATCGGGCTGTCTTGAGGAGCAGTATTTACTGGCTCAATTATCGTTATGCAGCTCGACAGTACCAACCGCCGCCCTGCGGTCGACTTGACAACCTGATTTTGAAAAATGAACGACCGTCCTACTAACGAGCGACAGCGGTGCGGGACTGGAGAAACTCGGCATACGGGCCTTTCACGTCCTCAATGCCGCCATGCTCGAAATTCCAGATGCGGGTGGCGACTTCGTCGATCAGGTCCTGGTCATGGGTCACCAGCAGCACCGTTCCCTCGTACTTCTGCAGCGCCTGATTTAACGCGTTGATGGCCTCCAGATCGAGATGGTTGGTGGGCTCGTCCAGTACCAGAAAGTTCGGCTTCTGCATCATCAGCCGGCAGAACAGCAGCCGCGCGGCCTCGCCTCCGGAGAGCGCTTCGGTGGGCTTCAGGCCCTCCTCGCCGCTGAACAGCATCTGGCCCAGCACGCCGCGAATGTCTTCCTTGGTTGCCTTGGGATCGAACTGATGCAACCAGTCCGCTGCCGTGGTTCCGTGCTGAATGGTGGAGGTGTGGTCCTGGGCGAAGTAGCCGATCTGGGCTTCATGGCCCCATTTGACGGTGCCGCTGTCGATGTCGTTCTCCGGGTTGTCGCCGGCGAAGTGTTCCAGGTTGGGCGCATTGGCCAGCAGCGCTTTCAGCAGCGTCGTCTTGCCCTGGCCGTTTCTGCCAATCAGGCAGATTTTCTCCCCGCGCCCCACCGCCGCTGTAAAGCCGTCAATGACGGTGTGGTCGCCGTAGGCTTTGCGAACCTCTTCAACTTCCAAAACATGCTTGCCCGACGGACGCAGCATGTCGAAACGGATATACGGCCGGGCAATGTTCGAGCGGGCCAGCTCACTGGTCTGCAGACGCTCGACTTCCTTTTTGCGTGAGGTAACCTGGCTCGACCGGGTGCCGGCGGAGAAGCGCGCGATGAACTCGTTCAGCTGCGAAATCTTCTTCTCCCGCTCCTCGTTCTGCGCCTCCAGGCGCGCGCGCACCTGGGTCTTGGCCAGCACCATGTCGTCGTAGCCGCCGGTGTAGGTGATGATCGTCTGATAATCGATGTCGGCAATGTGGGTACAAACATTATTCAGAAAATAGCGGTCGTGCGAGATGGTGATCAGCGTGCCTTCCCGGCGAATGAGAAAGTCTTCCAGCCAGTGGATGGAATCCAAATCGAGATAGTTCGTCGGCTCGTCCAGCAGCAGCGCCTGGGGGTTGCCGAACAGCGCCTGAGCCAGCAGGACGCGGACCTTCTGGCCGCCCTGCAGCTCACTCATCTTGCGCTCATGAACCTCATTGGGAATGTCGAGACCCTGCAGCAACACCGCTGCATCGCTCTCGGCGGTATAGCCGTCCTCGTCGCCCACAATGCCTTCCAGCTCTCCCAGGCGCATGCCATCGGCGTCGTCCAGTTCAGCTTTCTCGTAGATGCGGTCGCGTTCTTCGAGCGCCGACCACAGGCCCTTGTTGCCCATGACGACCGTGTCGATCACGCGATAGGCATCGAAGGCGTACTGGTCCTGCCGTAACACGCCCAGCTTTCGGGGGCGAACGACGGTGCCCTTCTGCGGGTCCAGATCGCCGCTCAGGACATTCATGAACGTCGTTTTTCCAGCGCCGTTGGGGCCGGTCAGGCCATAGCGGCGGCCGGGGGTAAAGGTGGTGGATACATCCTCAAACAGGATCTTCGATCCATAACGCATGCTCACATTGCTGACAGAAATCATAGATACCTTAATTTTTTCACAGTTTCGGCCGGGCGGGGCTGAATCCTGTTGGCTATCGCCCGAAAGGATTGCATTGCAGTGCCCATCCTGGCCGCAACTTTTGCGGCTACCATGAAGCTTGACCATGCTGCCTGAGGTGCCGAATCCGCTGGACGAAACCGCCGGGGAGATGCTCGAGTTTCCCCGCCTGCGCGCGCTGGTGGCGGGCTATGCCGGTGCCGCGGCTGGCCGGGAATGGGTGCTGGCGCTGGCGCCTTCGGACGATCGGGAATGGGCGACGACGGAGCAGCGGCGCGTGCGCGAGGTTGCTCACCTGCTGCGCGGCGGGTTCAGCTTCGATTTTCACGGCCTCGTCGATCCCACCGGCTGGCTGGATCGAGCGCGCATCCCGGGTGCTGTCCTGGAGGTGGAGGAACTGCGGGCGTTGGCGGCGCTGGCGGGGCGGTTTCGCGCGTTTCAGGAATGGATGCGCGCGCTGCCGGACGATGCGGCGCCAGAGGAGAGATCGTCGCTGCGCGAGCTGGCAGCACCATTGATGGACGCGCAATTCTCCGGGCTGCTGGCCTCCATCGAGGGAAAGTTCGAGGCCGACGGCTCCGTGGCCGATCACGCCTCGCCGGAGCTGGCCCGCATTCGCCGCCAAATGGAGCGGCAGGAGCGCGCGATTGAAGACGGCTTACGGCAGATGCTGCGGCGTCTGGGGCCGGAAGGCTCGCTGCAGGAAGATTTGATCACCGTGCGCGGCGAGCGCTTCGTGCTGCCGGTCAAGGCGGAATGGAAACGCCGCGTGCCCGGCGTGGTGCATGGCGCCAGCTCCAGCGGGCAGACATTTTTCATCGAACCGATCGAGACCATCGAGCAGAACAATGAGCTGCATCGTCTGCTTGAAGAAGAGCAGGCCGAGGTGCAGCGAATCCTGGCCGCCATGACCCGCCAGATCGCCGTCCACGCCGCCGCCATCGCGGCGGGCGCGCGCGTGCTCGCGGAAATGGATTCCCTGTTTGCACGGGCGCGCTTCGGGCAGGAATTCCAGTGCGTGGAACCGGTTTTTTCCGCGCCCGGCGCGGAGCGGATTGTGTTGCGTGCGGCGCGCCATCCGTTGCTCGAAAAGCGGCTGCGCGAACAATCGGCCACGCCGAACAAAAGCTCGCTCACTGCAGCCGCTACAGCGCAAATTATCGTCCCGCTCGACCTGGAGCTACCTCCAGAAGCCCCGCAGTTGATCGTCAGCGGACCGAATACCGGCGGCAAGACCGTGGCGCTCAAGACCGTCGGGCTGCTGGCGCTGATGGCGCAAGCGGGAATCCCGGTTCCGGCGGAGGCGGCGGAATTGCCGCTGTTCGACGCCGTGCTGGCCGACATCGGCGACGCCCAGTCGATCGCGCAGGACCTGTCCAGCTTTTCCGCGCACATCACGCGGTTGAACGCCATCGCCTCGCGGGCGACTTCCCACTCACTGGTCCTGCTCGACGAGCTCGGCTCGGCGACCGATCCGGAGGAAGGCGCGGCGCTGGCAGCCGCCATTGCCGCGCATTTTGCGGCGCGGCGAACTTGGTGCTTGATTTCCACCCACCACACATCGCTCAAAGTCTATGCGGCGAATACGCCGGGCGTGCGCAACGCGGCCGCAGGCTTCGACGAGCAGACCTTCGCGCCCACCTATCACATCCGCGTCGGCGTGCCGGGAGTGTCCGCCGGCATCCACATTGCGGAGCGGCTCGGTCTGGAGGCGTCGATCGTGAGCGGCGCGCGGGAACGGCTGGGCAGCCAGACGAAGGAGATTGGACGCTTCCTCGACAAGCTGCACGCCGATTTGCTGGCGACGAATACCGAGCGCGCGGCGCTGCAACGGCGCGAGGAAGAACTGACCCGCGAGCGCCTGCGGCTGGAGCACGAGGGTCAACAGGAACAAAAGCAAAAGGTACGCGAGATGGAAACCAAACTGGCGTCGCTGCTGAAACATTTCGAATTCCAGGTGCGGGAGGCGCTCAACGGAATCGAAGACAAGGCCGCGAGCCAGAAAGTGGCCACGCAGGCCGAGCGCGGATTATCGAAACTCCGCCGCGAATTTCGCGAGCAGATGGATGCCACCGTGGTGGCGCATCGCAGTGGCGCAGACAAAGGCGATCCCAATGCGGAGCCGCATATTGTGCGCTCCGTGAGCGTTGGCGACACGGTCAAGCTACGCTCACTCGGCAAACAAGCGCGAGTGGAGCGGCAGATCGACGCGGACAATTTTGAGGTGACGGCAGGTGCGCTGAAGATGCGCATCCGCCGCAACGATATTGCCGAGGTGGTGACGGCGAATCCCACTCCGGTGGTGGCGGCGCGCAGCAAGGGCATCCGCGTCTCTCTCGCGCACGCCAACAGCACCCCGGCGTCCGAGATCAACGTGATCGGGCGCAATGTGGAGGAAGCCATCGACGCGGTCGAGAAATTTCTCGACCAGGCGTTTCTGGAGGGTCTGCCGCATGTCCGGGTGGTGCATGGTAGCGGCATGGGGATTCTGCGTAAGGCGCTGCGCGAATACCTGGGAAAGCATCCCCAGGTCGCCGCCGTGACGGAGCCGCCGCAAAACCAGGGCGGCGGCGGGGCTACAGAAGTGGAGCTGCGGCAGTAGCCGAGCGCGGCCGGACGGCACACCGATCTCCTTGCCAGCGCGATGGATTCGCAATGGTCACGCCGCAATGGTCACAGGAGGGGCGCGAATGCTAAGATTGGCGCGATCCCCGGTTGCGGCATCTAAATTCCTGCGAGATTAAGCGCGATGGTCCGAGTCATTACTGTGGAACGGGAGTATGGCACCCAGGGGGCGGAGTTTGCCCGCAGGCTGGCCGAACATCTCAACTGGACCTTACTCGACCACTCGCTGCTGGAAGAAGTCGCCCTCCGTGCCGGCGTACCGGCGGAAGTGGTGGAAAGCCGCGACGAGCAACTGGATCCATGGTTCAACAAAGTGGGTCGGGCCTTCTGGCACGGCAGCAACGAACGCGCAACAGCGGCGGTGGCGCAGGAGATTTTCGACTCCACCCGCATGACCGGCCTGATGCAGGAAGTGATGCAGGAGAAGGCGAAGGCGGGAAAATGCGTCATCGTCGGACGCGGCGCTGCGTGCGCGCTGCACGGCATCCCGGGCTGCTTCCACACCTTTGTCTATGCCTCGACCGCGCGCAAGGTGCGCTGGTTTGAGGAGACATTCCCGCACAAAGCCCACCTGGCCGAGCGGGAGCTGGAGGCTACAGACGGGCGGCGCGCGGAATACGTCGAATATTTCTATCGCAGCGTGTGGAACGACTACCGGCTCTACCACCTGGTGCTGAATTCCTGCATGGGCTTTGAGGCGATGATCGGGGCGACCGTCGAAGCCACGGGCATTTAACGCGACCAAGGATTGCGGCTATGGATGGATTTTTTGGCGCCGCTCCAGCATCTCGACGAACTCGCGAATCTTCCGCGCACGCGTCTCGGCCTTCTTCGCGGTCTGAATTCGAAACAGAACAGCATATCGATTGGCGCCATCCAGGCTGGCGAAGAACTCCCGCGCCCGCTCGTTTTGTTCGAGCTCCGCTTGGAAATCCGCCGGAACCGAGGAGGTACGTGCCGAATCGTACGCCGCGTCCCAGCGTCCATCGGCCTTTGCGGACTCGATCTGTTTTTGCCCCGGCATCTGCATGCGCCCGCTTTTCATCAGCACGATCGCTTTTTCCCGATTGATCTTGGACCAGATGCTCTTTTTCCCGCGAGGGGTGAATTTCTGCAGCCACGCCTGTTCGTTGTCACCGCGTTTCTGGCCGTCGATCCACCCGTAGCAGAGCGCTTCTTCCAGCGCTTCCGCGTAAGAGACCGAGGAATTCTCGGAAGACTTCTTCGCAATCCGCAGCCACACGCCGATGGAGTTGGAATGGTTCTTCTTCAACCATAGCTGCCAGTCTTTCTGCCGCCGGAACTCCAGGATTGGCAGGTTGGCTCCACTTGCGGCTGGTTGACTCGAGTCATGGTCTTTCATAAAGCGCTCCTGGTTTCTTTCCTCACCGATCACTGTATCTCCGTAGACTGGGCCTGCCTGCTCTCAAAATAAATCCGGAATGGACTGGAAAGCGATGCGGGTGGGCGCGGCGGCGCGGGCCAGGTGCATGCTGGCAAAGTAAACCGTCTCGGTGCCGTATTTCCGGTTCAGCCGGTCCATCGCGGTGGCCAGCTGGCTGCGCTCCGCCTCTTCATCCAGTCCGCTGAACAGGCTCAGGGTGTGCAGCGCGTCGGGAACCAGGTCCTGCAGGGTGACGCTGACCAGAAACGGCTTGCGATGGAGTGCGCTGTCCGGGCGCATCGCCCACAGCTTCCGCAGTCCTTCGATCATGGTCTGCGAGTCCTGACACTCGACCAGCCGCAACTGCTCCGACCAGCCTTGCTGGGGAATCCCGGAATGGTGCTTTCCACTGGCCGATTTTTCCGGAACGGCGAACCGCAGTCCCAGGGCAATTCGCGCCGCCCACAGGTTCTGCATTCGCAGCCGCATGGCGGCTTTATGCAGCAACTTGTGGGCGACGGCGTAGGCGCCTTCAACCGTGCGAAACTCAGGCGGCAGGACGTGTTGATGGCCGATCGATTTCGGATGTTCCAGATCGGCGTCATGGAAGTCCTCGCCCCGCAGCCAGTGCCAGAGCCTCTCGCCCTGCACGCCGCCCCAGGCCTGGCCAAGCTGCTCGGCGGTTAGCGCCAGCAGCTCCGGCATGGTGCGGATGCCGCGGGAGACAAGGCGGCGCTCCATGCGGCTGCCGACACCGACCAGGTCGCGCAGCGTGAGCCCGAGCAGCGCCTGCGGCAGAATATCGTGGGTGAGCGCGATCAGGCCGTCCGGCTTTTCCATGTCCGAGGCGATCTTGGCCAGATAGCGATTGGGCGCCAGGCCGATGGAGCAGCAGATGGTTTCGCCCACGCGCTCCCGGACGGCGGCCTTGATGCGCCGGGCCAGATCCATCGCCGCCAGCAACGGTTGCTCCCGGCCGATGAGCTGGCAGGCCATCTCATCGATCGAGCGCACTGAAGCGATGGGGATGCAGCTCTCGACCGCTTCCACCACGCGGTGATGGTATGCGACATAAAGTTGATGGCGCGCCTCGACCAGAACCAGACCGGGGCACATGCGTTTCGCTTCTCCCACTTGCGTGCCGGTTTTCACGCCGTAGGTCTTGGCCTGGTAGCTGGCGGCGATGCAACAGGTGGTGTCGACCATGGCTGGGACCACCGCAACCGGGCGATTGCGCAGCGCGGGAACTTCCTGTTGCTCGACGGAGGCGAAGTAGGAGTTGAGGTCGAGAAAAAGCCAGCCGAGCCGCGGCTGGACGGAGGCGCCGGGGGTGCCGGAGTGGACAAAACGGCCGGGCATAATTCGCTTATACTTCGCTTCCGATTGTGCTCTCTTCGCACCGTGGATGCAATTAGAATCAGAAACGGTGCATTCTCCTCGAAATCTAGAAAAGATGCAATTTTTTTCTGGCCTGGGAAACGTTTATCCGTAACATGGAATCTACATTGACAGTAGGTAGGAGTTTCGCGATGACAGCTTTTGGCGAGTTCGGTCATTGGTTCCAGGCGATTGAGCCCGTTCTTCCTTTCGCCGCCGGGGTATTGAGCGCGGCGATCCTGTTCGGGTGTGCGGTCGCCAGTTGGGTTGCGCCGTCAGAAAAGACGGACTGCATTTTCCATCGCGAAGTCATTTAACACCCGGAGAGCGTTCCGCCCTCCCCCAGTCCCCGCTTAATATCCGTCGTGCGCCATTCGCGCGCGTCGTTTCCGCTTGCGCAAACCTTCCCCTGGCCCCGACTTCGAGTTGATCCAGACGATCCTCTATCAATAAAAAAAGAGAGGCATGCCAGTTGCCCGGCATGCCTGGGAGGTACAACAAACATGGCTGAATTGCGATTCGTTTAGGTGGACTTGATGGTGCCGTTCAACCCGCTCGGGTAGAAGCCGCCGGAAGTGACTCCAGTGGCCATATTGGCGTAGACGATGTTCAGCACTTCGGCCGGGGTCCGCACGATGGCCAGACCGCCTTTCTCACAGAAATAGCTGGGGCTGCTGGTGGCCGCGTCGGTCGCACTGGTGGGCACATCCATGGAATCCGTGGCATTGTCCATCGCCTGCAGACCCAGTTGGATGATGTTCTGGCGGATGTTGCTGGCGTGGTAGGCCTCAATGGCCAGGATCTGGGCGGCGGTGGTCAGGTCCGCGGCGACAGAGGTGAGATAGCCAGCGCCCCCGAGATAGGCGCTGACGCCGGTATCTTCAAACGCGCGGGCAATCAGAAGAAAGTTGGTTTGCGGGCCCATCGGGACCACGGCGGCCAGGTTGAGGTCGGGCATAACGACGGCGGAGGAGCCAAGCGCGCTGCGGAGCAGCTCGACGTGCGCCAACTCGTCGGCTGCGATCTGGGCGGCGACGGCCGCCAGGGCCGGGCTGGTGAAGATGACCTTGGCGCCGCCGGCGACGGTGCCGGCTCCGGAACCCATATCTGTGGCCGACAGGCCGCTGCCGGTCGTCGCGTAGAGATAGAAGCTGGATTCCAGATATTCGAGATTCAAGGCAAAATTCAACACATCGGTGGGGGAGGGGCTGCCGGCCATCACAGGCGGTGGAGTGGTCATCATGTGGGAGGAACTGCTACAGCCGGTTACGATGGCGGCTCCGGCGACGGCGCCTACAGCTCCCAGACCGGTTAGAAAGCGGCGGCGGTTCAAGGCGCGGAAATAGCTGATTCGGTTCAGCTCCTGCTCGGGGGATAAGACTTGGGGCTCTTCAGTCATTTTCATAATGACCTCCTGCAGCCAGAACGAGACACGTTGCCACGCGGATTGAGGGTGAACTTATTTTTTTAACTGCGCATTGTTACCGACGGTTCCTATACAGGGAACCGTGGCGCGAAATTGCCGTATGTTCCAGTGGACATCTTTTTTTTGGAGGCGGGCCATGCCGAACATTCTTCTCGATCTTCGCTACGCAGCGCGGCAGTTGCGCAAATCGCCGGGGTTCACCATCACGGTTATCCTGACGCTGGCGCTGGGAATCGGCGCCAACACCGCCATCTTCAGCGTGGTGAACGCGCTGATGCTGCGGCCCTTGCCCTATCCCCAGCCGCAAAAACTCGGCGCGCTGATCACGCGCTATCGCTCCGCCATGCAGTCGGGAGACAGCAACAGCGCTAACGGCGAGACATTCGACCTGGTACGCGAGCAGGTGCCGGCGGTCACGGCAGCGGCCTATGGCACAGGTGCCGGCGTCAACCTGCAGGCCGACTCGAGCGTCCAGTATGTACAGCAAGCGCGCGTGTCCTCCCAATACTTCAACGTCCTCGGCATTACGCCTCTGCTGGGCCGCGGCTTTAGCAAAGAGGACGATCTCGCCACGGGGCCCGCAGTTGTGGTCCTCAGCAACGCGTTATGGCGCAATGCGTTTCATTCGGATCCCCACATCGTCGGCAAGGCCGTTCGTTTGAAGGGAGCGCCGTATACGGTCGTCGGGGTGCTCGCGCGGGGCGTTCAGACACCTTCCCCGGAAATGTTTGGCGTCGGCGGCGCAGGTCCTACCGCTGTGTGGACGCCGCTTCGCCCCAGCCGCACCGGAGAAGGCGCAGGCTCCAATTACGGCGTGCTGCTGCGGTTGACGCCGGGCAGCACCTGGGCCCAGGCCGACGCGCAGTTGAGCCGGATCATGCCCGCGCGTTTGCGGCGCCAGATGGCCGCCAATCCGGGTGAGACGGTGCATCTGCTTGGAGTGCCGTTGCAGCAGAGCGAGGATGAGGCGCTGCGTCCGGCGGTCCTCGGCCTAATGGTCGCGGTGGGTTTCATTCTGCTTATCGCGTGCGCGAATCTGGCCGGGTTGGCGCTGGTTCGCGCCGGACGGCGCAGCGGAGAGATGGCAACCCGCATGGCGCTGGGCGCTGGCCGCTGGGCGCTCGTGCGCCAACTATGGACGGAGAACATGGTGCTGGCGCTGCTCGGCGGAGCCGCGGGAATCGGCGTCGCCGTGGTGGGACTGGCGCTGCTACAGCGCCTCATTCCCCAAGGCCTGCTGCCAACCAGCAACTTCAGCCTGGATGGCCGGGTGCTGCTGTTTACGCTGGCGATATCGCTCGCGGCCAGCGTCCTCTTCGGAATGTTTCCGGCGCTGGAGATGCGGCGCATCGATTTGCGGACGGCGATGGCCTCCGGCGCGAACCGCGCTATGTCCGGTGCGGGCAATCGCAAAACGCGCACGCTGCTGATCGCCGGAGAGATCGCGCTGACAGTAGTGCTCGTTGCCGCATCCGGCCTGCTGATTCGCTCGCTGATCTATCTGGAAACATTGCCGCCGGGTTTTAACGCTGCGAACGTAGTGACCGGCGTGGTCTCGCTCGACGATGCTCGATACCACAACGCCGCCGCATTTCAGCATCTGCTCGCCACCAGCCTGGACGCCATGCGGCGCATACCCGGGGTGGAAAATGCCGCCGTTGGCCTGAGTCTGCCCTACCAGCGCGGGTTAAATAACGGAGTAAGAATTGCCGATGGCAGCAACAGCGGAAAGGAGTACACGGTCGATGAGCTTTACGTTACGCCCGGATACTTTGACGCGTTGCGAATGCACCTGCTGGCGGGGCGGGATTTCACCGCCGCCGACACGGCTAAGAGCCAGCCGGTCGCGATCGTGAATGAAAACTTTGCCCACAAATACCTTGCGGGGCCCAATCCGGTTGGCCGGCATTTGGGCGGCCGGAGCTCCGGCGCAACGACTGCGGTCGTGGGCGTGGTGGGCAATATCATCCAGACTCCTGGCCTCGACAGCGCCGCTCCCCTGACCAGCGAGCCGACCATGTACATTCCGGCGACGCAGGTACATGGCAAGTCTCTCAGCATGTTGCACGTCTGGTTCCAGCCCAGCTGGATCGTGCGCACCCGCGGCCCCATTGCGGGCATCACCGGAGACATGCAGCGCGCGCTGGCCCAGGCCGATCCGTCGCTGCCGTTCGCCGGCTTCTACAGCATGGCCGACCTGGAACGCCACGCGCTGGGTATGCAGCGGATCGAAGTGGTGCTGCTGGGCGTGTTGGCGGGGTTGGCTCTTCTGCTCTCCGCCATTGGGATTTATGGATTGATTGCGAATCTTGTGGTGCAGCGCACGCGGGAGATCGGGATTCGCCTCGCGGTCGGATCATCGATGCGGCAGGCCATGGTGGAAGTCGGCCGGGCAGGCGTTTTTGCAACGTTGCTTGGCTTGGCCGTCGGAATCGGTGGGTCCCTGCTGGCGCTGCGCGCGCTGAAGAGCTTTGTGTACGGAATACGCGCCACCGATCCCGTCACGCTGATTGGGACAGCCCTTGTCCTCGGCGCAGTCGCGATGGTAGCTACGTTTCTGCCGACCAGACGCATTGCACGCATCGATCCCGCGAAAATATTGCGGGATGAATGATGGAATCCCGTGTCTCAGAATCGAGATATGCGGCATCCAGGTTGTCAATTGGCCGAAGTAATCGAAGAGAACCAAGCGCGAGCGTTGCTTCAGGACATCCGCTACGCGGCGCGATCATCGTGCTGGTCGCCGGGCTTTTCATCACGGTGATGCTCATCCTGGCACTGCGTACGGAGTAAGGCCCAGGCAAGCTCTCGCTCGCCTGGGCCCCCATTCGCCTTTCCATGAGCAGCGTGGTTAGCGCATGACGGCGAAGTCCGCCCGGCAGCCACGGTCCACCCAGATGCCCTGATGGTTGTAGCCCCAGGTGCGGCCCTCAACGCAGGGAGAACCGCTGCGCTGGTTTACCATGCGAACTCCGCGATGCGTGCGGACGGGACAGAATTGCCGTCCGCCATTGTTCGACGAGCAGGTAATGATCTGGCGATGGCCACCCATCGGCGGTCCCATCGGTGGTCCCATTGGCGGCCGTCCATGCCCACCCAGCACAAAGTCGGCTCGGCAGCCGCGGTCGACCCAGATGCCGCGATGGTTGAAGCCCCAGGTACGACCCTGGATGCAGGGAGACCCGCTGCGCTGGTTCACCATGCGGACGCCGCCAGCGGTGTTGACGGGGCAAAGATGCCGGCCTCCGTCATCGGAAGCGCAGGTGACGCGCCGGCCATGCTCGGCGGTGATTCCGCTCTGCGCTTTCATTTGGGTGGAAAAGAAACAAAAAATTAGAAAAGCTGCGGCGAAGAGAAATGTCTGAATGCTGCTGCGGTTCGGTCTCATCAAGGCCCTCCGGGCACTGCGTCACAAATTCTATCCCAAGGCTGGGATGATGCCGGAGAGAAAAACTTTGCCAGCGCCGAAGCGATTCGGGCCACCACCCCCTTTGCCATTACCGGCCGTGTATGCTGGACAAATTCCATGGAACCGGTCACCCATCTTCTGACGGGCGCCTGTCTGGGCCGTGCCGGACCCAACCGCACCACCGCGTACGCCACCCTGGCGATGGTACTGGCCGCCGAAGCGCCGGACCTCGATCTGATTTCCAAGCTATGGGGCCCGGTCGCGGAGTTCCAGCACCATCGCGGCTTAACCCACACGCTGCTGGGAGCTCCGTTCATGGCGCTGCTGGTGACCGGGCTGGTGTGGCTGTGGCATCGCTGGCGGACCCGCGGTTCCGCCCGGCCCGCTGCTGCGGGAGCGCCACCGGTGCGCTGGGGCTGGATCTGGTTTTTCGCGTTGATTGCGGACCTGAGCCACATCCTGCTCGACTGGACGAACAATTACGGAGTGCGTCCCTTCTTTCCCTTCAATCCGCACTGGTACGCGGGCAGCATCTTCTTTATTTTCGAGCCGGTGCTGTTTGGCGCTTTGGTGCTGGCCATGGTGGTGCCGGCGATTCTCGGTCTCGCGGATCGCGAGATTGGCGTGCGCCGGCAGCGGTTTCGCGGCCGGGGCTGGGCCATCTTCGGGCTCTCGGTTGTGATTTTGCTGGGCTGCTGGAGATGGGCAGAGCACCAGCGCGCCCTGCACCTGCTGGCCCAGCAGAACTACCGTAACGAAGCCCCCATCCGAATCAGCGCCAATCCCTATCCCGGCGACGTGTTTGAGTGGTTCGGAGTGGTCGAAACCAGAGATTTCTACCAGACCGCAATCGTGAACACGCGGACCGATATGGTGGTCACGCAAGGCGTCGGCAACACCTATTACAAGCAGCCACAAACGGCCACGATACTGGCGGCGAAGAAGTCGTGGCTGGGCCGCGTATTTCTGGATTGCTCGAAGTATCCTTACGTCGAAGTGTCCGGCGTGTTCGATACCCTCCCCAACGGCGAGCACTATACGAATGTCTATTTCGAGGACCTCCGCTTTGCCTACAACACGCTGTTTCTGCACGGACGAGAGAATAATCCCCTCAGCGGAACCGTGACCATCGCACCCGATGGACAGGTGGACGAAATGCGGGTGCACGGGCATCTGCAGAAGTAGCGGTGCCGGTGGAGGCGTGCGCCACCGCGGTGGAGCACCGCAGAGTCCTCAACGCCGCTTTGCGGACTTTGGTCGGGGATGCCAGTCCTTGAGCTTTGACTGTATCGAAATTTATGTTGATGAGATTGAATTTCCCTTGACCGGCGGCGTTGCAGCCGAAACAATGGAATTTTACGGGAGCGTTGAGCCGCTTCCGCATCCACGTTGCAAGAAGGCCCTTGAATGTTCAGCTCTTTCTTTGTCATAGCGGCGGTCTTTAGCCGGATCATGCCGCATCCCTGGTTCAGCTTCACCGCCGTTGGCGCCGCTCTCCTGTACTTCGGAGCCCGCCGCTCGCCGAAATATTTCATTGCACCGGTGCTGGCCCTGGCGGCGACCGATTACTACCTGACGGTCTTCGCCTACAACTATTCCTTTCATATTTCGGACTATCTGGTCACCTGGGCCTGGTATCTGGGGGCCTGCTGGATCGGCTACGCCATGCTGCGCAAACGGGCCAATACCGGCCGCGTCGTCGGGGCGGCGCTGGGCTCCTCGACCAGTTTCTTTCTGGCCAGCAACTTCGCCGTCTGGCTGGGTTCGCCCATGTACCCGCACACCACCGGCGGACTGGCCGCCTGCTACCTGGTCGCCCTGCCGTTCTATCGCAACGATGTCATCGCGACCACGCTGCTGACCGCGGCTGTTTTCGGCCTTCCCGCACTGGGCCGCCGCATGGCGGAGCAGTGGCAGAACCGCAACATCAGCGGGCCGAACGCCATCTAGCCGACTGTCGCATAGCGAACCCGAGTCCCACGCAGGCAAAGAATGTTTGCGTGGGCCACGCAGAGTCAAACCATGCTCCCATCGCAGACTTCCACATCGGCTTCGGACGAAGATGAGGACTCCTACTTCGACGGTCCTTACCTGGTGTTTACCGAAGCCTACCACCTGAAGCGCGGCTACTGCTGCCAGTCGGGATGCCGCCACTGTCCGTATGGTTTTGACAAAGCCGCGATCGCATCGAACGCGCGGCAACCGGACGCCGAGTAGTCGTTGCCGGGCGCAAAGTGGAAGCGCGATAGGGTAAACTGCCGGGAATGCACGAGCTCGCAAGACCCAGCCATAGCGAAACCCATTTCCAGTCGAGCGAACTGGTGCGCGACGTCGTCATTGGCATGGCCGACGGGCTCACCGTACCGTTTGCGCTCGCCGCGGGGCTGTCCGGGGCGGTCGGTTCGTCGCACATTGTGGTGCTGGCGGGGCTGGCGGAAATTGCCGCCGGCTCGATCGCCATGGGGTTGGGCGGCTATCTTGCCGCTCGCGGCGACCTGGAGCATTATGGCAGCGAACGAATGCGCGAGGAGCGCGAAATTGTTGAGCGCACCGCCGACGAGGAACAGGAGATCTACGAAATATTCGAGCAGTACGGCGTAGAGCGCGCCGAAAGCGCGTCGGTGCTGCGGGCGCTCAAGCGCAATCCCGCCGCATGGGTAGACTTTATGATGCGGTTTGAGCTGGGCCTGGAAGAACCGGCGGCTTCCCGCGCCCGTCAGAGCGCCGCCGTGATCGCGTTCTCTTACATCGCAGGCGGCATTATTCCCCTGTTTCCGTACATGATTATGCAGCAAACGGCATCCGCCCTTCGGGCTTCCATCGTTATCACTCTAGTCGCGCTGTTTGTATTCGGTGCGATCAAAGGGCGGCTGACAGGTGGGGGCACTTGGAAGTCCGCCCTTCAAACTGTTAGCATCGGGGGCCTGGCGGCGGCGGCAGCGTACACGCTGGCGCGTCTGCTCAGCGGGCATTCTAGTTTCTAGAGCCGATTCCGGGTAATTTTCCTCGGCCGTAATTTTTCTTGGCCGCATGGGTCACAACGGCCCTCGCGGTCATCCAACGAGATGAGCGGTGGTGGCAGTCCCCCAACACCGGCTCCAGATTCTTCCCGAAGGAGCATTCCGTGCCAGGTATCGAAACACTTTCTCTTGAAACGGGCGCCCCCGCGACCCTGGAGAGCGACTCTCTCGTCAGCCGCTTTCATGCGGTGCGGGGGACAACAGCCGCCTTGGCCGCGCCGCTCAGCGCCGAGGATCAGATGGTGCAGTCCTGCCCGGAAGCGAGTCCGGTGAAATGGCACCTGGCGCATACCACCTGGTTTTTCGAGACCTTCGTGCTGCGGGAGTTTGTTCCCGGCTATCGCGCCTTCGACCCAGACTACTTCTGGCTTTTCAACAGCTATTACAAGTCGCTGGGCGGCCACCCGGAGAAGCGCCTGCGCGCCTCTTTTTCCCGGCCCTCGCTCAACCAGGTGCTTGCCTATCGCCGCCACGTCGAAGACGGGGTGCTGCGTCTGCTGGAGGACGGTACATCCGCCGAAGCGCTCTCCCGCATCGAACTGGGGATGCACCATGAGCAGCAGCACCAGGAACTGATTGTGACCGACGTGAAAAACGCCTTCTGGTCGAATCCCCTGCAGCCGGCCTATCGCTCTCCTGCTGCGCCGCGGCCGTCCCCGGCGAAACAGGCGCTGGAGTGGCTGTCGTATCCGGGCGGCTTGGTCGAGATTGGCCACGACGGCTCCGGCTTTGCTTTCGACAATGAACTGTCGCGGCACCGCGTGTACCTGACCCCCTTCCGGCTTGCCTCCCGTCCCGTGACGTGCGGGGAATACCTGGCCTTTATGCGTGACGACGGCTATTGCCGTTCGGAGTTGTGGCTTTCCGACGGATGGGACACGACCGAGGCGCAGGGCTGGCGCTCGCCCCTCTACTGGAAGAGCGGTGAAGATGGCGTCTGGAGCGTCTTTACCCTGCATGGGCTGTCGCCGCTGACGGATTGCATGGAGGCGCCGGTCTGCCATCTGAGCTACTACGAGGCGGATGCCTACGCCCGCTGGGCTGGGGCGCGCCTGCCGACGGAGTTCGAATGGGAACATGCCGCCGCCGGCCTTCCGGTCGATGGAAATCTGCTGGATGGCGGCACGCTGCAACCGTTGCTGCGAAATGCCGTCAACACAGGGAATTTGTCGCGGCCCATGCAGTTGTTTGGGGATGTGTGGGAGTGGACCCAGAGCGCCTACACCGCCTATCCCGGCTATCGACCGGCGGGCGGCGCGCTGGGCGAGTACAACGGAAAATTCATGTCCGGGCAGATGGTACTGCGGGGCGGTTCCGTCGCCACGCCGGCGTCGCACATCCGCGCCACCTATCGAAATTTCTTTTCGCCGACGACCCGTTGGCAGTTCTCCGGGATTCGTTTGGCAGCCGATACCGCAGCCGACCGAGGAGCCCGCGCGTGAACTCAACCTCCGTGCTGGATATTGCAGCCTCTCCTTCCGCTGCCTCTCCTTCCGCAGCTTCCTCCTCGAGGGTCGGCAAGCCCGCGGAAGCTGCCGTTGTGCTGGAAGGGCTTTCCGCCAGGCAGAAGCACCTTCCGCCGTGGCTGTTTTACGATGAGGCCGGGTCGCGCCTGTTTGAAGAGATCACCCAGCTTCCGGAGTATTATCTGACCGCCCGTGAACACTCCATCTTCTCCCGCTATGCCGCGGAGATGCTGGAGGCTGCATCCGGTTCCCCCGCATCCGATTGCAAGTCCGTGCCGCTCTCCGTGGTGGAGCTGGGTGCGGGCAGCGCCAGCAAAACGCTGGTGCTGCTGCGCGCTTTGGCCGAACGCCAGGGTGGCGGCATGTATCTGCCCGTCGATGTTTCAAGGTCCGCTCTGGAGTGGGCGCACAAGAACGTGCAGGCCGCGCTGCCTGCCATCGAAGTGCAGCCGATTTGTGCCGAGATCACCCAGGAAAAACGGCTCGAACTGCCCCAGCAGGGCCGCCGCCTGGCTCTCTACATCGGCTCCAGCATCGGCAACTACGATCCCGAGGAAGCGATCGAACTGCTGCAGTGGCTGCATGGGCAGTTGCAGCCGGGGGATGCGCTGCTGCTGGGCACCGACATGGTGAAGGAGACTGCGCCGCTACTGGCCGCCTACAACGATGCCGCCGGGGTGACCGCGCGCTTCAACAAGAACATGCTGGCGCGGCTGAACCGCGACCTGGAAGCGAACTTCGATCTCGATGCCTTCGATCATCGCGCCGTGTGGAATGCAAAGGCCAGCCGCATGGAGATGCATCTCGACAGCCGCCGCAACCAGACGGTTCGGATCGCGGCGCTCGACCGCGAATTTCGATTCAAGCGCGGCGAGTCCATCCACACCGAAAGCAGCTACAAGTTCACACCCCATGCGGTCGAGGAAATTCTGCTGGAAAGCGGCTTTTCCTGCGAGCAAAGCTGGTACGACGAGGATCGCTGGTTTGGCGTGCATCTGGCTCGTGTCGTGGACAGCGAAACCATGCTGGAGCCGGAAGAAGCCGCCGCGTAGGGGTGAAGCAAGGCTTCCCCGTCACTCCCCGGCGATGGTCATCCCCTCGATCGAAATCGTCGGGCAGGCCACAGAACTGCGGAAGATCAGATCGTTCCCGATCTGCGAAATGTTCTTGAGCATCTCCTTCAGGTTTCCCGCCACGGTGATTTCTTCCACCGGGTAGGTGAGCTCGCCGTTTTCGATCCACAGGCCGGAAGCGCCATGCGAGTAGTCTCCGGTGACCAGGTTGACGCCGTGCCCGATCAGCTCGGTCACATACAAGCCCTTGGGAATCCCCGCCAAAATCTCTTCGGGGGTTTTCGTTCCCGGTTCCAGATAGAAATTTCCCGCGCCGATTCCCGGCGCACCGGCCAGGCCGCGGGAGGCGTTTCCGGTGGACTGCAGGCCCAGCTTGCGTGCCGTATAAGTATTGAGCAGATAGCTGGTCAGCACTCCATGATCGAGCACTACCTTGCGCCGTGTCGGCAATCCTTCGCCATCGAATGACGCGCTGCCGAAGCCTCCCGGCATGGTCCCGTCGTCGATGATCGTCAGATTGGCGCCGCCCACAGTTTCGCCCAGCTTCCCAGCCAGAAACGACGAGCCGCGGTAGACGGCGTTCCCATTGATCGCGCCGCCGATCGCGCCCAGAATCGACCGCGCTACCTCCGGAGAAAACACCAGCGGAACGCGTTGCGTCGCGATCTTCCGCGCTCCCAGCCGGCGCACTGTGCGCCGAGCTGCTTCCTGCCCAACAGCTTCGGGCGACTCCAGCAACAGCAGCGAGCGCTGGCTGGAGTACCAGTAGTCGCGCTGCATGCCCCCTTCCGGAAGCTGCGCAATCGGCTGGGCGGCGATCGAACACGAGGTCCGGTGCGACTCGCCCACAAACCCGCGCGAGTTGGCCAGAATCTTTCTCCCGGAAGCCGCGTCGAAGCTGCCGCCACCGGAGTTCTGAATACGCTCGTCCGCCGCCATGGCCGCGGCTTCGGTGCGCCGCGCGTATTCAATCCGCTCCGCCACCGGCAGCGAATACACGTCTTCGTAATACAGATCGAGATCGCCGGAAAGGGCGCCGAATTCGCCGCGTTCAGGCAGCCCGACAAAGGGATCTTCGGAGGTGACCCGCACCAGCGACATGGCCCCGGCGATCAGCCGTTTAATGCCTTCGCCAGTCAGATCGCTCGAAGAAGTCGATGCGGTGCGCAGCCCCTGAAACACGCGCAGCCCGATGGCCCGTGAGCCGGCTTCTTTCAACTGCTCGACTTGTCCTAGCCGCACCAGGGTTTCAAACTCATCGCCCTCGGCGAAGATCGCCTCGGCGTCGCTGGCGCCGGCGCGCAACGCCTTTGTAACAATGCCGGCGACAAATTCCTGATCGATGGTCGAGTCTGTAACTGTGGCTGTGCTATTCAAAGCGATCCTCGAATCTGCAACTACGTTCTATCGCCCCGACCGGAGCGCTGCCAAGTGGAGGGGATTTGCGTTCTAGGTGCGCCCGCCGGGCTAATTCGTTCCGCCCACCGTCATCCGGTCGAGCTTCACCGTGGGCATGCCGACGCCGACCGGTACGCTCTGCCCAGCCTTGCCGCAGGTGCCGATGCCCTCGTCCAGCTTGAGATCGTGGCCCACCATGGAGACATACTTGAGCGCCTCTGGGCCGTTGCCGATCAAGGTGGCGTTCTTCACCGGCGCGGTGATTTTTCCGTCCTCGATCAGGTACGCCTCGGACGCGGAGAAAACGAATTTGCCATTGGTAATGTCCACCTGGCCGCCGCCAAAGTTCACCGCATACAGTCCACGTTGCACGCTGCGGATGATGTCTTCCGGGTCGTCTTCCCCGGCCAGCATGTAGGTGTTGGTCATGCGCGGCATGGGGATGTGCTGGTAGCTCTCGCGGCGGCCGTTGCCGGTATCGGCAATGCCCATCAGCCGCGCCGACAGCTTGTCGCTCATGTAGCCCTTCAGCACGCCATTCTCAATCAGCACCGTCTGCTGCGTCGGCGAGCCTTCATCGTCCACGTTCAGTGAGCCGCGCCGGTTCGGCATGGTGCCGTTATCGATCACCGTAACCTTCGGGCTGGCGACCATCTGGCCGATCAGCCCGGTAAAGGCCGACGTTTTCTTGCGATTGAAATCTGCCTCCAGGCCATGCCCCACTGCCTCATGCAGCAGCACGCCCGGCCATCCCGGCCCCAGCACCACTGGCATCTCACCCGCGGGCGCGGGGACAGCGCCCAGTTGCAGCACCGCCTGCCGCGCCGCTTCTGCAGCGAAATATTCCGGCGTCTTGTCGGTCAGAAAAAAATCCAGCAGCACGCGGCCGCCGCCACCGGAGCTGCCGTGGGCCATGTTCTCGCCTTCTTTCGCGATGACGGAAACATTCAGCCGCGCCAGCGGCTGGGTATCGGTAGCGAAGCTGCCGTCGGAGGCGGCCACGAGAATCCGCCGCAGCTCATCGGCAAAGCCGGCCTGCACCTGCACAATGCGCGGGTCGTAAGCGCGGGCGGCGCGGTTGGCCCGCTGGATCAGCTCCAGCTTGGCCGCCGTCTCCGCGTCCGCCCCGGCATCGGCGACGGCGTAGAGCCCGGCCGAGGGCGCCTCATGAAATCCCTGCACCGGCTGCTTGCTCGGCCCGCTCGCAATCAGCGCCGCCGTGCGCGCCGCGCGCAGCAACCGCTCCGGAGAAAGATCGTCGGTGTAGGCGTAGCCGGTGCGCTCGCCGGAAACCACGCGCAGCCCGCAGCCCGCGCTGATTCCCTGGCTGGCGGACTTGACCAGCGACTCGTCCACCATCAAGGAACTGGCGGTAATGTACTCAAAGTAGAGATCGGCATAGTCTCCGCCCGCCGACAGCGCCTCCGCCAGGCAGCGCTCCAGCAGCCGATCGTTCAGGCCGAGATGTTCGTAGAAAAATTTCCGGGTATCGGGTGAGGCTGACTGCATTCTGGGTGGCTCCTGACGGCCGCGGCGCGCATGCGGTCTTCTCTTATTCTATTCTTTCGATTCACGGCGACGGATGAAGATGCAGACCACCGCAGAAGCCTCTTCGCTATGCCGCTTTCCGCGTGGTAGCGTGAAAGGCATGAACGCCGATCCTCGCTATCTCATCGGGAAGTTTTCGCCGCCGCCCAGCATCTCTCCGCAGGACCGCGACAGCGCGATCGAAGCCATCGCGGAGCTGCCCCGGAAGTTGCGCGCGGCCGTCCGCGGGCTTTCCGAAGCGCAGCTCGACACTCCTTATCGCGAGGGCGGCTGGACCCTCCGCCAGACCGTGCATCACATCGCCGACAGCCACATGCAGTCTTTCGGACGGATGCGGCTGGCGCTGACGGAAGACTGGCCGGCAATCTGCGCTTACCAGGAAGACCAGTGGGCGGAGCTGGCCGATTCGCGCACCGGATCGGTCGAACCCTCGCTCAATCTTCTCGAAGCGCTGCATGCCCGCTGGGTTGTTCTCCTGCGCTCGCTCGACGATGCAGACTGGAGCAGGCGCGGCTTCCAGCACCCGGTCAGCGGCAAAAAATCCATCGAGCAGGCGGGCTTGACCTACGCTTGGCACGGTCGCCACCATACCGCGCAGATTGCTGCACTGCGTCAGCGCATGGGATGGTAGTGGAAAAGCCATCCGCGACGCCCGAGCAGCTTGCGGCGACGGTCCAAAGATTCCTCGATGACGAACCCGCCGCCGTGCTGGTCGAGAATGGCCGCATCCTCTTCGATCTGCGGCTGGCCCACGCTACCATTGCCCGCGAACACGACCGCTGCGTGCTACACGTCTGGTCGGAGGAGCGCGATCTGGTGCGCAACGTGGTCGATGTCACGGTGCGCAAAGTTGGTCTGCGCCTGCACGTGCTGCGCATGGGTAAGACCAAGCCCGAGACCCTCGAATTGCAGCCGCAGCAGCGCCGCCTGCCCTCCGAGCGCGATACTTTGCGCACCAAATTCATCCCCCTGCTGGAGCGCCTGCTGCCTCGGTATTTTCCCGAGCATAAGGTGGAGTCGCTACGGACCGCGATGGACCTGGAGCGCAGCTTCGGCCCGGCGTATGCGCGCGGGTTGCTCGTGCGCGGCAGTTCCGCCTGGGCGGTGATCGCCGTCAATAGTGATGAGTCGCAGGCGCTGATCGACGGCACGCTAACGCTGGGCGTGCTGTGGCTGCACCATTGCCGCGAACAGAGCGGCGGACGGCGGCTGATCGAAGGACTCCGCCTGATTCTGCCGCGCGGTAAATCGACAGTGACATCGGCGCGGCTGCGCTGGATGAGTTCGCGGGCGGCAAAGTGGGAACTCTACGAGCTCGACGAAAAAGCCGAAGAGCTATTTTTTCGCGACCCGGACAACCAGGGCAATCTCGACTCTCACCTGGTCCACGCGCCGAATCTTTCGGCGGCGGAAGAGCGTTTCCGCCCGGCCATCGAACGAGCGCGTGCTCTGCTGCCCGCGGAGGCTGCACCGCAAATGGAAATTCTGTTTCGCAGCGGCAGTGAAGTCGCCCTGATGTGGAACGGCCTGGAGTTCGCGCGAATTGAAACCGCCGTGGCGGAGGATTTCTCGCGCTCGGAGGAAATTCTCTTCGGCTCCGCCGCAAAGGCCACGCTATTGACCGCAGAGTCCGCACCGAAGCTGCGCGAGATGGTAGCGCAACTGGTTGCTCGCCGCCGCGCAACCGGCGACAAACGCGACAAGCTCTACCGCCAGCAGCCGGAGCGCTGGCTGGAGTCCCTGCTACGCCGCGCTCCTGAAACTCTTGACGCCATGATCGAGCCGCAGCCGATCTACGCGCAGGTACCGGCGTTCACCGCCGCGGACCGCGCCATCCTCGACCTGCTGGCGGTGCGGCGCGACGGTCGACTGGTCGTCATCGAGATCAAGGCTGATGAAGACCTGCACCTGGCTCTGCAGGCGCTCGATTATTGGGTCCGGGTGCGGCGACACCAGGAGTCGAACAGGGACACGAGCGGCAGTCTGAACGCGAAGAACGACCTCGATCGCTTCGGATATTTTCCCGGCCGGCGGCTTCGCCCGGAAGCTCCCCTGCTGTATCTGGTGGCGCCGGCATTGCGGATTCACCCAGCCACCGAGATCGTGCTGCGCTATATCTCGCCGGAAATCGACTGGACACTGATTGCGCTCGACGAACGCTGGCGCGAGAAGGTCCGCGTGGTTTTCCGCAAGCGCCGGGTACAGATGAAGCAGTGAAAATCGTTAAAGACGAGATCCGAAGGGGTGGACCGCTCTCAGTTCGCGGTTTAGCGTTGATGATCGGGGCAATGGAATGTCACGCATTGTACTATCAATGTCAAGGTATTTTTATTGTTATTTCCACGTTGAACTGTGGAAAAACGTTATAAATTGTTGCTTTTTAATGCATCATAAGGATTGGAACTGCCCGCTTCTCCGAACTGTCACCGTATGGTGTGCGTGCCCGAAAGGGATAGGAGAGCGGGTTTTCTATTTAGAGCCTGGGCCAAACCTGAACGTCAAGTTCACGAAGACCTATTATCCGTCGAAATCGATTGGGCTCTTCTTTGTCTTCTCGAAACGACCGAGCGACGGCTCCGCAAATCATGTCAGCCAACTGGAGCAGATTGTTCGAATTTGAGGGTTCGCTCTTAAGCTTGCGTATTACCTCTTTATGAGTGTTGATTTTCCGCTTAAGGTATCGTTCGAGCTGTTGGCGAAACTCGCGATTCCCGCACCTGTCTATCGTTACCGATGCGCGCTTCAAATGGGGCTTTGCGTTTTCAAAGAGCAGACTGGCGGTGTACTTATAGAAGGACGATTTGTCCTGAAACCCAGGCCCCCAGATTTTCTCCTTATTCAGAACAAAGGAAAGATAAAAGAACTGACAAGCGGCAACGGATTCAAAAAAGCACTGTCGAAAGTCATCGCTGCATTTGCTGAAATGAAATTCGGCTGCGGCGTTCTTGAAGAGCTTTCGCTTTGTCTCTCCGATGATACGGTCGCACTCTTCTGCTTCTTCGTTTTCCTCGAATATCACTGCGGTGATCACGAATAGTGGGGAAGTTCCTCGCTTGCCTTTCATTCCCGCGTCGCCGGATTCATCCACAAAAACAAGCATCTTCTGATTCTTTCATGCTCTTGATAGATCGCCGCGAGGGGTCGGAAATGAAGCGCCCTCAATCGCTATGAAACAGCCATACCTGCAGACGCAGAACGCGCGATAGCGACATCGAATACCTGCTGGTTGAAGAATTCCTCTACCGCATCCAAAACGCCCCCGCCGCTCTTGGCCTCGTAGATGCTCTTGCGCAGCGCGGCGCCCCCGGGAACGCCATGCGTAAACCAGGAGGCGAACTGCTTCATCTTTCCCGTGGCGTCGGGAAAATCTTCTTCGAGCAGCATGGAAAAGTAGGTGCGGATGAGGTGATAGCGGTCCAGCTCCGTCGGCTGTGTGTAACGGCCGTACGCTGTGTACTCGGCAATCTGCCGAAAGATCCACGGATTCGCTGGTGCCGCGCGGCCGATCATCACTGCGTCGCAGCCGGTTTCGGCGATCAGCGCACAGGCGTCTTCCGGTGTGCGAATGTCGCCGTTGCCGATCACCGGGATCGATACCGCCTGCTTGATGGCGGCGATCCACTCCCAGCGGGCCTGGCCGGAGTAGCCCTGCTCGCGCGTGCGGGCGTGCAGCGAGACGGCGTTCAGCCCGCACGCCTCGGCCAGCTTCGCAAGTTCAACGCAAACGATGCTGTCGTCGTTCCACCCCAAGCGGATTTTGACGGTGAACGGAATGCGGACGGCGGCGCGGACCCGCTCAAAAATGCGCGCGAGCAGCGGCAGATCGCGCAGCAGGCCGCTGCCCCCATTGCAGTTGACCACGCGCTTGGCAGGACAACCCAGATTCAGGTCGACCAGATCGAAGCCGGCGTCCTCGACCACACGCGCGGCGTCAGCCAGGGTCTCCGGGTTGGAGCCGAACAACTGCGCCGCGATGGGATGCTCATCGTCGTAGAAGGTCAGGTAGCGCTTGCGCTTCGACTCCCGCATCCGCGCCAGTCCGTCGGCGGAGGTGAACTCCGTCATAATCAGCCCGCAGCCGGATTGTTGATTGCTGATTTCCTCGCCGACCTCACGGGTCAGATCATTCCCCGCGGTAGCCTGCGTGAACAGGCTGGCATTGCGAATAAACCGCCGAAAGACCGTATCGGTGACTCCGGCCATCGGCGCCAGCACGGTAGCCGGAGCGATGGAGACAGAGCCGATTTGAAACGCAGCCGGAACACGAGCCTCCGCGGGCATGGCGTGATCGAGCGGATTGTCCCAGTTCTTTTTCATGGCAGCGTTCCTGCACCATAATCCAAAAGGCCCCCGCCGCAGCGGAGGCCCTGTATTTCCCACCGAGCGCGGCCGCTACTTCTTTGCGGCGGCTTTGGCGGAGTCCGACTGCGCGTACTTCCGGCGGAAGCGCTCGACCCGGCCGGCGGTGTCGATCATCTTCTGCTTGCCGGTGAAGAACGGGTGGCAGTTGGAGCAGATTTCCATGTGAATCTCACCCTTGTGCGTGGAGCGGGTCTCGAAGGTCGAGCCGCAGGCACACTTTACGGTGATCGTTTCGTAGTTGGGATGAATTCCTTGCTTCGGCATACCAGTGAAACCTTTCCTGAAGAAAACGCTATACCCCAGTTTATGCGAGATTCCCACAGGCCGCAACGCGGGAATTCGCGCGGCGCGGGCTCACCTCGGCTGCGATACTGGAGGGAAGGATTTTGAGCATGGCCGACAAGAGCGAAAACCCGACCACGGTCTGCCCTCACTGCGGGGGCCTGGGACTCACGCTCGTGCGCCGCGACGGCCGCCAATTCGCCGCCGAATGCCGCTGCCGGGGCGAGCGCCGGGCGGAGCAGCGGCTGCAACGCGCCCGCATTCCCCAGCGCTATTTTCACTGCTCGCTCGACAATTTCGACGTGCTGCGCGGCGCCGACCCATCGCTGGGCATGGCGCTGATGGCCACCCGCCGCTTCGCCGACGGCTACCCGCTCGAAACCGAAGGCCGCGGACTGCTGCTGACCGGCAACATCGGCAGCGGGAAAACCCACCTCGTTGTCGGCCTGCTGCGGGAGCTCATCGAGCAGCGCGGAGCCACCGGAATTTTCTGCGATTACCGCGACCTGCTCAAGCAGATTCAAAACTCCTACAACCCGCAGGTCTCGACCACTGAGCTGGAAATCCTGCGCCCCGTCTTTGACGCAGAGATACTGGTGCTCGATGAACTGGGAGCGGTGAAGCCGACCGACTGGGTCTGGGATACGGTCGCCCACGTGTTGAACACTCGCTACAACGACAAGAAGACGACCCTGATCACGACCAACTATCCCAACCTGCCGCCGGGTTTTGTGCAGGCCCAATCGACGTCCGTCGCCGATCGGGAGATTTCCCGCTCCCTGCCGGCCGCTGCGGCCGCGCGCGCCATGCGCGAGGAAACCCTGGGCGACCGTATTGGCGAACGAATGCGGTCCCGATTGCAGGAAATGTGTATTCCGGTGGTCATGCAGGGTGCGGATTTTCGCCAGACAGTTCGCCGCGCCAGCTTTCAGTAAAACGCCGACGCAATCTTTGCCATGGCTCGGCTCGGGGCAACTGCTGTCTTCTTAATCCGAGCACGTGCAAAAACCGCGCTAGAAGAACGCGATGGTAAACAGCACCGAGAGGACTGCCGCCACGGTGGCCAGCCGGTACAGGGTATCTCCGCGCGGCCGTGATGCGCGTTTGCGGAAGAACTTAAAACGATCCAGCATCATGGGAGCCTCCTTCGCAGAACGTTGGCGCGGGAACACTGTCTTCGATCGCCCGCATTGTTAGCAGGCGCGATGTACAGATGTACATAGGACGTGCCCGTCCGCATTTAGGATGCGGTAGATTCACTCTTTTCTTTGCATTTTTTTGCAATTGAAATGTCTCGCGGTGTCATCACATTCCCGTTTCGGAGCACCAGCTTTCTGTTCCGCGTCACAAGATACAATCTGCGCATGAACGATGCCGCACCCAAATCGAACGAGCTTTTCGGTGCGACGGGCCGGCAGCCGCAAGAACCCCACGAGCGAAACTGGCTCCCCTGGATTGTCGCCGCCGTTGCTGTTGCCGTTGTGGTCGGTTTGGTTATCTATTTCGGGGGCCAGGGCGGCGCCAAAACCACCATCGCTTCCATCAATCCGTACGCGGCCCAGTTGTCCTTTGGCAAAATCCAGTTGAGCCAGGCGAGCAACTTCGCCGGGGATCAACTTACCTATGTCGACGGAACCGTCACCAACCACGGCCATCGCACCGTCACCGCTCTCAGCGTCCAGGTGCAGTTCGGCAATGACAAAGGGCAGCCGCCCCAGTCCGAGGAACTCCCGCTGGCCCTGATTCGAACCCGCCAGCCCTACGTGGACACGGAGCCGGTCAGCGCCGCTCCGCTGAAGCCGGGAGCATCCCAGGATTTCCGGCTGATCTTCGACAACGTGTCTCCCCTGTGGAACCAGCAGGTTCCGACCATTCAGGTGGCCAGTCTGTCGACCCGCCCATAAACCCAGGGCAATTGTTTCGATGGGCTGAAAAAACGCGTTGACAGGACGGAAAACCACGGCGCAGATACGGTTTTTGGGCCCCACACCGGCCTCGCAAAACGTGCGGAATTCCGGTAGTTTTTGCTCTCCCGAAGCAGCTTTTACTCGATACCTGCAAACGGCCCCTCCGGAAAGTAACCTCCGCCCTCGAGTCACCCCCCGCAACTCATTGCATTAGAAGGGCTTGAGCGCCTGCTAAGCCTTGGCGTAGGGTTTGGCCCTACGCTTGCACTTGTCCAGGTCGTTGCAGGAGTTTAATGCCGTTCGCGGCGCGAACTTCCGCAGAAAACTGAATCAATGAAAATGATCTCCCAAAATCCGCTTCACCTGGCAACCGCCATTCTGGCGACCGTAGTAACGGTGCCGTTTCTGATCCAGCCCGCGAGCGCCCAGACCGCGACAAACGCGCAGAATGCCCAGGTCCAGACAGGCACGACGGCCTCCGGAAATGAGGCGCTTTACGCCACCGGCAAGCCGTTGACTCAATCGAAGGAAGGATTCTGGGGACATTTGAATCCGATGGCCCGCAAAAAGTGGGTGCATCGCGAAGTGGACCCGATCAAGGACCGGTTGAACGAACTGGATGGAATTTCTGCCACCAATGCCCGCAACATCAAGGATTTGGATGCGCGCACGCAGGCAGGAATTTCCAAGGCCGACCAGGAAGCGGAAGTAGCCGACCAGCACGCGACCGCCGCCGGAAATACCGCCAACCAGGCGCAGCAGACGGCGGAAAACGCCAACACCCAGACCACGAACATCGGCACTGCGGTCCGCAATCTGGACCAGTACCAGACCGTTAGCCAGGTGGAGATTCACTTCCGGCGCGGACATAGTGTTCTTGGCGGGAACTCAAAAGATGCGCTCGATCAACTCGTCAGCCAGCTCCAGGGGCAACGCGGGTACTTGATCGATGTACAGGGATATTCAACCCTGCGTGGCCCGGCGGGTATCACCGCTTCGCACCGCATGGCTTCGGCAGTCACCCGGTATCTGGTCACTCAGCACCAGGTTCCGCTCTACAGAATTCACGAGATCGGCTTGGGTAACGCTCCGCTGATGGTCAGCGACGCAAGTGCCCGCCGGCATCACGGCAGCATGGTGGAAGTCACCCTGATGCACAACAGTTTGTCAGCCTTGAGCGCGTCGAATTCCGGCGCCTCAACAATCGGCGGGACGCAGTCCGGCACCCCGCAGTCCTCCTCGACCGGGATTGCGTCGCCGCCAACCACAAACCAATAACAATAAAGGCTGACTCAAAAGCTCTCACACAAGAGAGAACCAAGGCAGATTGGCCCCTCAAGCGAGGGGCCCTTTTTTTGGTCCCGATTAGCCGGCATAGGAACAGAGGCGGTCGACTGAGTCGCTACCGCCTCAAAAAAGCGTAGGCGCGTCGGCGATGCGGGCTTTCTTTGAGTCCTTCTTCGATTCCTTCCGGGCGGACGCGGGCGCCTTGCGAGGGGCCGGCTCGGCGTTCAGCAAAGCCAGCAGCTCCCGCACCTGCTCACGCAGCGCTTTGATCTTCGACTTGGTCAATTTTATTGACGGTTCGACCGCCTGGGGTCCAACCTGACCCGGCTTTGCGGAGGCTTTTCTAGACGCATCGGAACCGGGGTCGGCCGTACGTCGCCTTTCCACCAGCAGCCGTCGAGCTCCGGCGATGGTGAAGCCCTCGTCGTACAGCAGGCGCTTGATTTCGAGCACAGTCTCCACGTCGCGCTTGCGATACAGCCGCTGCCCGGTACCACCCTTGTTGGGCTTCAACTGGGGAAATTCCGTCTCCCAGAAGCGCAGCACATACGCCGGCAGACCGCACAGGCGCGAGACATCGCCGATGCGGAAATACAGTTTGTCGGGAATGACGACGGGGGCCTTCGAGGCTTGCGTTTTACGCCGGACGGGCTGCTGCTGTGGCATTCGATTTCCCCTGTTTCGCCGGGCAGATAGCAAAGTAGTGCTCGTGCGGATCAGTATTCCACTCGCCAGTGAATCTGGCTGAATGAACCGGGTGGACGGGGTACCACTCGAGATCGTCGGCTCCGCGTTACCTGACGAGTATACGGCAGACGCGGGAAAAGCGGGCAACTTTTCCCTGGCGGCCAAGCCGCGGTCGTGGAGACTGCCGTCGCTAGCTTGTCAAACCGGCGTCGTACACAATCTCTCCCCCGCATAGGGTGATATGCACGCGGCCGGGCAGGACCCAGCCGTCGAAGGGAGTATTTCGCGATCGGGATTTCGACTGTTCCGCCTCAACCCGCCAGTCTTCGTTGGCTCCAAACAGCACCACGTCGGCGGGGCAGCCCACCGCCAGGGACCCGCGGTGCTCGAGCGCCAGCAGCCGCGCCGGCTGGCTGCTCAACAGGGCGATGACCCGCGGCAGCGCCATTCCGTGCTGGAAGTGGAGCACCTGGAGCGCGAGGCCAAGCGCGGTTTCAAGGCCGATGATGCCGTTGGGCGCGCGCTCGAACTCCTGTTCCTTTTCATGGATCGCGTGGGGCGCGTGATCGGTGGCGATCGCATCCACCGTGCCGTCTAGCAGGCCGGCGATCAGCGCCGCCCGGTCGCTGCCGGCGCGCAGCGGAGGGTTCATTTTGGCGTGGGTGTCGTAGTCGGCGATGGCCTCTTCCGTCAGCGCGAAATGATGCGGCGCGACTTCGCAGGTGACGTGCAGGCCCTTTTGTTTCGCGCGGCGCACCGCTTCCAGCGCTTTTGCCGTCGACAAGTGGGCCACGTGCAGATGGGCGCGGCGGTCGGCCATCTTACTCAGCAGTTCGATATCGCGCTCGACAATTTCGCTTTCCGCCTCGGCCGACATGCCGCGCAATCCCAGCCGGAAGGCCGCGGCGCCCGCGTTCATGCTGGCTCCCTGGGTTATCCGCGTGTCCTCGGCGTGCTGGATGACGGGCAGCCCGGCGCGGGCGGCTGCGGTGAGCGCCTCAAACATGATGTCGTCGCGCAGAATCGGCTTGCCATCGTCTGAAACAGCAACCGCCCCGGCGGCCTTCAGCTCCACGTAGTCCGTCAGCGCCTCGCCCATGCTGCCGCGGGTGGCCGCGGCGATGGGAAACACCCGAACCCTCGCTTCTCGTTCGGGCGCCTGCATCCAGCGGGTCCACTCCGCCGAGTCGTTTACCGGGGAAGTGTTCGGCATGGCGCAGACCGCGGTAAATCCCCCCGCCGCCGCCGCCCGCGTCCCGCTGGCAATGGTTTCCTTGTAGCCCTGGCCCGGCTCCCGCAGGTGCACGTGCATGTCGATCAGACCTGGAGCAACGATCAGGCCGTTGGCGTCGATTCGCCGGGCATTTTGCTTTTTCGCGAGCGTATTCAGGCGTCCGGGAGCATCGACCGCTGCGATGCGGCCGTCCACCAGCAGCAGATCGCGGGCATCATCGACATCATTCGCAGGATCTACGAGGTGGCCGCCGTGGATCAGGATCGCTTTCATCGTTTTCTCCCCGATTTTTTACCGCTCGGGTTGCATGCGTCGAGCGCCCGCGCCAGCAGACCCATGCGGACAGCGGTCCCGTTTCGTACCTGTTCCGTCACCGCGGAGTTGGCGCCGTCGGCCACCTCGCTGGTGATCTCCAGGCCGCGAATCATGGGCCCGGGATGCAGCACCAGCGCCCGCGGCGCGAACTTTTTCAGGCGCTCGGAGTGCAGTTGGTATTGCTGCATGTACTCTTCGAGATCGAGATGCAGGCCCGCCAGCCTTTCCTTCTGGATGCGCAGCATCATCACCACATCGGACTGCTCCAGCACCCTCTCAAAATTGCGCTCGACCGTCACTCCGGGTCCGATGTCGGCCGCTTCCGCCGGCAGCAACGCCTCCGGTCCGCAGAAGATCACCTTCGCTCCCAGGCGCGGCAGCAGCAGCGCGTTCGAGCGGGCCACGCGGCTGTGCAGAATGTCGCCGACGATGGTGACGGTAACGCCGCGCAGGGTGGTCTCGGCAAGATTGCGCGACGACTTTTTCAGCCGCGTCAGAATCGTCCGCAAATCGAGCAGGGCCTGCGATGGATGCTCGTGAATTCCATCGCCCGCGTTCAGAACCGGGACGCCGGTGGTGCGCGCCAGCAGAAACGGCGCGCCGGAGTTGGGATGGCGCAGGATAATGCACTCCGCGCCCAGCGCGCGCAGCGTGAGGCCAGTATCTTTCAGGGATTCGCCTTTTTCAATGCTGGAAGACAGCGCGCTGACCAGGACCGTGTCGGCCCCCAGCGATTTCGCAGCCAGCTCGAACGAGGTGCGGGTGCGGGTGCTCGACTCGTAGAACAGCAGCGACACGCGGCGCTTGGCGTAGAGTCTGGCCCGCGGCAGGGGCGCCATGGATTCGAGCCTGGATGCCTGCTCCAGAATGTGGCCGATTTCATCGAGCGACAGGTGAGTGACCGAGAGCGCCGAGCCGGGATGAAAACCCCCGACCGGCAAAAGATCCGGCCTTTTTCTTGCGGCTGCACGCTTGGCCGGAGTTGGTTTATTCGCTGGCATTGGCTGGTCGAATCGCTATGGCAAAACGGTGCCGGTGCATCGTCGAGACACGCAGGCCCCATTCCACTCGCCTGCGGCTCAGGGCCGGCTCTCGACTTGGTCCGCTTCGCGGAATTCGGTCGGGATGACCGTACCAGAGATCATTGTAGAAGATGGCCCGGCACGCCACTGCCGCGCCGGAAAACCAGATCAGATGCGCTCCATCAGCAGAACCTGTTCGCTCTCGTCCACTTCGTCGAGTTTCACTTCGATGGTCTCGCGCGCGGTCGTCTGAATGTTGCGCCCGACGAAGGTCGCCTCGATCGGCAGCTCACGATGGCCGCGATCGATCAGCGCCAGCAACTGCACGCGCTTCGGCCGACCGTGATCCATCAGCGCATCCAGCGCGGCGCGAACCGTGCGGCCGGTATACAGCACGTCGTCGACCAGCACCACGTCGCGTCCGCTTACATCAAAGCCAAGCGCGCCCGCGGTAACTTCGGGGCGCACACCGCGGGTCGAAAGATCGTCGCGGTAGAAGCGAATGTTGAGCGTTCCCACGTCGATCGGCTTTTTCTCGATCGCCTCCACCAGCCTGGCCAGCCTGCGGGCCAGCGGCGTGCCGCGCCGCTCGATGCCAACCAGCGCAAGGCCGTCGCTGCCGTTGTTTTTTTCGACAATTTCATGCGCCAGCCGGACCAGCGTTCGCTCGATTTCCGAAGCCGACATCAGGCGGGACTTTTCCCGCAGGGGAGGGATGGACGCGAGATTTTCCGATAGCTCGTTCATGCTCGTTGGCTCGATAATACGGGCGCGATCGCAGTCGGGGCAAACCCAGGAGCGACTCTACAGGGTGCGGCTGCGCGGGGCACGATAAATCTGCGCGCCCAGCATGCCTCCGGCGATGGCGAAAAGAAAGATCAGCAGCGCCAGAAAACCCATGGTCAACAGGATGAGGCCGATGCGGCCCTCCGCCGAGAGCCAGAAGCCGGTAAGGGCCGCCACCGGGGCCTGCGGGTCCATGGTCGCCGCCCGCTGCGCGGCCTGTTTCACGATGCTGTCAAGCTGGTTGTCGATCAACGCTCCCTGGTGCATTCCATAGCGCTGAATCACCAGGAAAACTGCATTGCCAGCCAGGGCGACGGCGGCCGTCAGCAGGCCGACCAGCGCGCCGACGCGCGCGCCTGCACCGCGACCCAACCGGACGCGGGGCTGCCGCCGGCGATAGATTCCGATGACGATGACTGCGCCGGCCGCGACCCACAGCACGCTGCCGGCCGCCAGAAGAGTGGAGAGAATTCCAACTCCCAGGGCCACGGCGGCGGCAATCCGGATGATCGGCTTCCACTGGATCGGGCCGCCGGAAACAGAATCCCGCAGGGCGTGGGGAGCATCGCCGGAGGAAGCCTCCACCGCCGCGGCGGAGGCTTCCTCCGGCTCGACAAAGCGAACCTGGGGAGCGCCACAGCTATGGCAGTAGAACGAGTCCGGTTCCACGGTGGCGTTGCAGCGATGACAGATCGATTCCATATATCTACCTTTGAACCTAAATCAGGCGCTCGCCCACGGCAAATCGAATTTTCGCCCAGTGCGCGACGCAATTCGCCCAGCCTTGGGAATCCCCTGTCGATTTAGGATCATCTCACTTGTGTCTTGATAGGGTGAACCATGGCGAGCCCCATTGCCGGTCTGGATTCCGAACGCAGAGCGTTTCCTCCGGCGGAAACCGCCGACGGGAAATTTTTGAACACGGTTCCCACCGTCGTCAGCCGGCCCGGCCGCGCGCTGCACTTTATGGGCCGGATGTTGACGGAGAAAAATGTCGGCGATCCGGACCGGGCCATCGGACCCTTCCATACCGACCCGCGGGTCTACGCGCGAGAATCCGTCCACGGCCTGCGCGTTACCTGGATGGGTCATTCTTCCTTATTGATTGAGATCGACGGCTGCCGCATTCTGACCGATCCGGTATGGAGCCACCGCGCATCGCTGGTTTCCTTCGCCGGGCCGGAGCGCTTTTTCGCTCCGCCGCTGTCGCTGGCGGAGTTGCCGCCGATCGACGCCGTACTCCTCTCCCACGATCACTACGATCACCTGGACCGCGCCACCGTCGAGCAATTGCGGACGCTTCCCGCCGTCCAGAACGCACGCTTCCTCTGTCCAGTCGGAGTGGGCCGGCATCTGCAGAACTGGGGTGTGCGCCGTCAGCGGATTACCGAGCTGAACTGGGGAGACAGCACTCCCCTGCGGGGACGATTCGCAAAATCTCCGGGCCGCAGACAAAATTCCAGCAACTGCCAGATCGGCGCCGTTCCGGCCCGCCACTTCTCCGGACGCGGCTTGTGGTCGCGCAACCAGACTCTGTGGTCATCCTTCGCCATCCGGGGGCCGGCCCACAACATTTTTTTCGGCGGCGACTCCGGCCCGTCGCCCGATTTCGAACACATCGGCGACTCCTTCGGCCCGTTCCATCTCACCATGCTGGAGATCGGCGCGTATGACGCAGACTGGCCAGAGATCCACATGGGGCCGGAGAACGCCGCCGAAGCGCATCTGGCGTTGCGCGGCAAGCTGATGCTGCCGATCCACTGGGGAACGTTCAATCTGGCCTTCCATCCCTGGCGGGAACCCGTCCAGCGACTCACCGCTCTGGCGCCGTGGAAAGACATTCAACTTGTTTTGCCCAAGCCCGGCGTCCCGACCGATATCACCGGAGCCAGTCTGAATACCTTCTGGTGGCAGGCCTGACCCGCAACGATTCCGCGCAATCTGCCACGCTGCCGGCAACGTTCCGTGCGTTTTCCTCCTCCTACCCAACAGGCGCCGCAACCGGCGTCGACGAGGAGACGAAATATGGCAGGAATTCTGAAGGGGAAGACCGTCGCAATTTTGGCCACCGACGGCGTGGAACAAGTGGAGCTGGTGGAGCCGAGAAAAGCCTTGGAACATGCCGGGGCGAAGACGGAAGTGATTGCCCCCCACGCGGATGAAATCAAAGCCTGGGACGGGGGCGACTGGGGACGCAAGGTCAAAGTCCATCGCGAACTGAACGTCGCTTCGTTTGAAGACTACGATGCGCTGCTGCTACCCGGAGGGGTGATCAGCCCGGACAAACTGCGGATGGACATTGGCGCGGTGAACTTCGTGAAGAAGTTTTTCGACGCCGGCAAGCCCGTGGCGGCCATTTGCCACGGCCCCTGGATGCTGGTGGAAGCGGGAGTTCTGGGTGGTCGCCGGCTGACCTCCTGGCCGTCCCTGCAGACGGACATTCGCAACGCGGGCGGCACCTGGGTGGATGAGGAAGTGGTCATCGACGGCAACCTCACGACCAGCCGCAAACCGGACGATATCCCCGCCTTCAGCAAGAGGATCGTCGAACAGTTCGCCGCCGCCAGTCGACCGGTTGCGAACACGGCATAGCCGTTTCAGGCTGATGACAAACTTGGGCGTTGGTAGCCCCCCGGCCTCAGCCGGGGGAGAAGTTATTGAAAATCTTAGATCGCTTTAGCGCCTGAGGTTGGCAAGGATGGTTCGTCGATCTGAGACGGCGTAGCCGTTTTAATAATAGAGATATTTCCGCCAGCGCAGGTCGGAACTGCCGATCATGCGCATGATGTGGCGGCTGGTGTGGAGAGAGAAAGGACGAGGCTCGCGCATCAGTTGCATGTCTTCCAGTTCATGGATCATCTGGTTGCCCTTGCGGCGATTGCAGCTATGGCAGCACGCGACCAGATTCTCCCACGTGGAAACGCCGCCGCGGGACCTGGGCACAACGTGGTCGAGCGTCAGTTCGCTCGCCGGGAGAAGGGTGGCGCAGTACTGGCAGGTGTTGCGGTCGCGCAGCAAAATATTTTTGCGCGACAGGGCGCGGGTCTGGTGGGGAATCCGGCGATACTCCAGCAGTCGAATCACCGAGGGCATCGGCACATGCATGCGTGCCGCGTGCAGATGAGTTGCATGCTCTTCTTCCGAACGGGCAACGCCCTTCAGGATCAGCACCAGAGCCCGCCGCGCGCCGCAAATATTGATCGGCTCATAGGAAGCGTTCAGCACCAGCACCGGCGTCTGCATGGCAGGCGGCAGCGAAGGCGGCCGTAGCTCGTGCACTACCGTTTCAACGTGCATCCCGTGGCTCTTGCCCACCGGCTTCTGTTTGCGAGCGTAAACCGTAGTCCTTCCCATCCGCATCCCCCGATAGCCCTAGCTCAAGCGTGTATCTCCAAACGTTGTTGTCGCCGCCGTGGTGGAATCCCAGAAGACGGCGCCTTCCCGCTGCGAGCGCGCCAGTGTCGCCACGTGGACGGACGCGGCCCCGGCGCCGAGCAATGTCTTGGTGCATTCGCGCGCCGTGGCCCCGGTGGTGTAAATGTCGTCGAGCAGCAGCACCGCGCTCCCGGCGATGCACGCCGGGCGGGCGACGAAAAACGCACCGCGCAGATTCTGGCGCCGTTGGCGCGGCGTCAGGCCGGACTGGCTGTTCGTTCTGCGGACCCTGGCCAGAGCTTCGAGCGCGGCGGTGAAATGGGTTTGCGGGTGACTGCGGCCGAGCGCGCGAACCGTCGACTCCGCCAGCAGAACGGTCTGGTTGAAGCCACGCTCCCGTTGTTTGCCGGGATGAAGTGGCACCGCGACCACCGCCATGCGCGCCGGAAGCTTTCCAAAATGCTCGATTGAGCGGGCCAGCAGCGCGCCCAGCGGCGCGGCGACCGGAAGCACCTGCTCATACTTCAGCAGGTGAATCAGCGCACGCAGCGTATCCTCATAGACTCCGTAGGCGACGGCCTGTACGAATGGGGGCTGCGCGCGCTCGCACAGATCGCACAGCGAACGGACGCCTGTTTCAGCGCGCGATGAAAAACGCAGGTCGCCCCAGCCCAGGTGCTCGCCGCAAATTGTACAGAGGTTTGTTACCGGTTGTTCTTGCAGATCGCGCCAGCATTCCTGGCAGACGGGCGTCTGCCGGAAGTGAAGTAGAGGATGGTCGCACAGCCTGCAGTTTGAGGGAAACGCCGCGCAGCTTACCGTATCCAGGGGACTTCGCAACACGCGCACAACCGCCCGCCAGGCGGCGACTTGCGACGGCGGAACACTGTCGGTCAGATCTTCGAGTTGACTCCGAGACTGCTTGCGGAAGACGCACCTCCCGACCTATGCTCAACTTCGAGCGAGCAACCTGTACTGCCCGCCAATGAATGGCCGGCTGTGTGCAGTATAAGCGCAAATCGTAAACCAGAGAGGCTGCGGCGGCAAAATTGTTGCATCTGCGAAGTGTGCCATTGGGAGAACGGTGGCCGCCCTCCCGCAATCGGTAACGGACGCACTCCACCATCTCCGCAAGGTCAAAGGATCGGAGGCAACATGAACTTCGAAGAATTCAAAACATCGGTTGCGGAAAAGGAGCCGCCCTTGGGACTGTCCGTTCCGCTTGTGGCCTTGTGGTGGGATGCCAAGGGGTACTGGGACCGCTCTCACGCGCTTGTGGATGAATTGGAGACTACGGATGGTATGGCCGTTCATGCCTATCTGCACCGCAAAGGAGGTCAGACCTCCAACGCAGACTACTGGTACCAACGCGCTGGCCGCGGATTTCATCGCACTACGCTCGACCACGAGTGGCAGGCGCTGGTTGAAGCATTCTTGAAAGCTACCGTATAACTTTCAGGGTAAGCGGCTTACAGCTTTGAGGAGACCTGACTTTGGCGACCCACACGCGCCCGACATCCGACCAGCCAGCCGGGCAGCATCCATCCTCCGCTCCGGCGGAATTTCAACCCTACGTGAAGCCCGAGGACACGCGCCGCGAGTTCACCTTCCGCGCCATTTTTCTGGGATGCATCTTCGGCATTCTGTTCGGCGCGGTCACCGTATATGTGGGGCTGCGCGCTGGGCTGACGGTCGCGGCGTCGATCCCCATTGCGGTGCTGTCGATCAGCGTGCTGCGGGCGCTGGGCCGGGCCTCCATTCTCGAAAACAACATTGTCCAGACCACCGGCAACGCCGGTCAGTCGATCGCCGCCGGGGTCATTTTTACGCTCCCCGCGCTCATCTTTCTCGGCTTCGATCTCGAATACTTCCGCATCTTCATCCTGGCGTTGATCGGCGGCTGGCTGGGCGTCTTCTTCATGATTCCGCTGCGGCGGCAGTTGATCGTCAAGGAACACGGCAACCTGACCTATCCGGAAGGCACGGCCTGCGCCGACGTTCTGCTGGCCGGGGAGCACGGCGGCTCCTTCGCCAGCCGCGTGTTTTGGGGCCTGGGGCTGGGCGGCGTCTACACGCTGTTTCAGAACGGCAACCTGTTTGGCGCCTGGCCCAGCACCCCGAATTATGAGCCGCACTGGCTCCCCGGCTCGGCCATTCGCGCCGACGCCACGCCGGAGTATCTCGGCGTCGGCTACATCATTGGACCGCGCGTCGCCGGGGTCATCTTTGCCGGCGGCGTTTTCTCCTGGCTGGTATTGATGCCGGCCATCCATTTCTTCGGCGCACACCTTGCAGGACCCGTCTATCCCGGAACCCAGCCTATCTCGCAAATGTCCCCCAGCGATCTGTGGGCGGCTTATGTGCGGCCTATGGGCGCAGGTGCTGTCGCGGCGGCGGGCATACTCACGCTGCTGCGAACCGTACCAACCATCTTCAGCGCGCTGCGCGAAGGCTTGCAGAACATCGGCAACTCCCGCGCTCTGGCCGCCTCGCAAAAGCGCACCGACCGCGACCTGCCGATGTGGATGGTTGTCGTGGGTTCCGTGCTGCTGATCGTTGCGATTTTTATCTTCCTCACCTTCAAGCCGGTCCCTGGCGCGCAGACCAGCCTGTGGGCGAATCTGGCGGCAGCGCTGCTGGTGGTTGTGTTTGGATTTCTGTTCGTCACGGTGTCGTCGCGCATCGTCGGACTGATCGGCAGCTCGGCGAACCCCATCTCCGGCATGACCATCGCCACGCTGATGGCCACCTCGGCGATTTTTCTGGTCAAGGGATGGACCGCTCCGGCCTTCGGCGCGCTGGCGATTACCATCGGCGGGGTGGTCTGCATCGCCTCCGCGAATGCTGGGGACACGTCACAGGATTTGAAGACCGGCTTCCTTGTCGGCGCAACGCCGTGGAAGCAGCAACTGGCGCTGCTGATCGGCGTCCTCATCTCGACGTTTTCGATCGGCGCCACGTTGATGGCGATGAATCGGGGTCTGGAAGAATTTCGCCCGGCAAACATTCCCTACAGCCTGTCGCATCCGGACGATGGCGTGGCCGTCCAGCAGATGCATTATTCGCGGCGTGAGTTTCGCGTGAAGCTGGCGAACGGCAAGGAACAGATCGATCACGGCACAAACTATGTGCTGCTGAACGCACTCGGCTCGCACAAGCTGGCCAACGGGAAATATCTCTTCAACCCCGCCACCGGTCGCATTGAAGTGCAGTGGATTGAAGGCATCGGCAGCGAGCGTGCCGCCGCCCCGCAGGCCCGGCTGATGGCCACCGTCATCAACGGAATCCTGACTCGCCAGCTTCCCTGGGGTCTCATCTGGTTGGGCGTGTTTCTGGTGATTGCGGTAGAGCTGCTGGGCGTCCGTTCGCTGTCCTTCGCCGTCGGCGCATATCTTTCGATCGGCACCACGCTGGCCATTTTTTGCGGCGGCGTAGTCCGTTGGATGATCGACCAGGCAGTGGCGCGCGGCCGCGGCGCAGAGGGTGCGTTGGAAGGCGAAGTCAGTCCGGGCTCCCTGTACGCCAGCGGACTGATCGCTGCTGGAGGCATCGTCGGCCTGCTGGGGGTGGCGCTCAAACTGTACGAGTCCGCGACCGGCCACTTCGACCTGATAAAAATGTCGACGAAAAACCCCTTCTATCACGACTGGATTTCCGTGGTGATGTTCGCCCTGCTGATGGGCTCGCTCTACTACTTCGCCCGCCGCCCGCTGAACCCTCCGAAGGACGATTCCGGCACCTGATTTGGATATACTATCTGTAGCGTATATCCGGGGGTTGCTATGCAGGTATCGAAATGGGGAAACAGCTTGGCGGTGCGTCTGCCCGCCATGGTGGTGGAAGCGCTCGATCTGAAAGAAGGAGATCAGATCGAGATCAGCGTTGAAGGTAGCCGTAAGTTCAATGTAAGTCGCGACAGCAGCCGCCAGCGCGCCATCGAAGGAATCCGAAGACTGCGGAGACCGCTCCCTCCAGGCTTCACCTTTAACAGAGAAGAGGCGAATGAGCGCTGAGGATTTTTTCGATACGACGATTCTCGTTTATGCGTTCGTGCAGGATGATCTTCGATCCTCAACTGCGGAAAGGCTCCTCAATAACGGCGGCCGGATCAGCGTTCATGTGCTAAACGAGTTCGTATCGGTCGCTCGACGCAAGCTCAAAATGCCGTGGGAGGAGGTCCTGGACGCGTTGGCCTACATTCAGGCTTTGTGTCCAGAACCGGTTGCAATCACCACCAGGACCCATACTGCCGCCCTGCGAATCGCCCAGCGATATGGCTTTCACATCTATGATTCACTGGTGGTGGCCGCAGCTATCGACGCGGGCTGCAGTACGCTTTATTCGGAAGATATGCAGGATGGCCAAATTATGGGCCCGATAACAATCCGTAATCCGTTTGCGAGCGACAAAACACGCCGCCGATAGCCTCTACCGCTAAGCCTTCCCCGGAAGCACCCGCTGCAGCCAGTTGCGGCTGGGTCGCTCGATCAGCCTGTAGGCCAGAAACGCGGCCAGCTCCAGCATAAAATAGGAGATCCACGGGTCGAAGCGCACCAGGTGCAGCTTCACCAGAATGCCGCTGACGTGAATCCAGCGCCACAGGTTGAAGTGCATGATGTAGAGGCAGTAGCTCGCCTCGCCGATGGCGACGAAGAGCGGAAACGCCAGCACCCGAGTGATGAGATGACGCCCCGCCAGCCCCACGATGGCCAGCGCGAACAGCGGCGAGATGAGCCCGTTGTGCATCATCAGGAAGGGAACCTTCTGCCCCTGCATCATCACGGTGGTAATGGCGGCGATACCGACCAGCGCCACCCAGAAGCGCGTGCGGTTCGACAGCGCCATGCGATCGTTCAACTGCGATAGCACGATGCCGAAGGTGAACGAGGGCAGATGCGGCAGCGGCGTCAGCTTGATGGCGCGCAGCCAATAGGTGCTGGTAAAGCGGTTGATCGGTGTCGCTCCGTCCGGCCGCACCCACATGTAGATCAGCGGCAGCACCAGCGATGCCAGCCACAAAAGGAAAAGAATCAGCACCAGGCTGCGGATTCTGCGCGGCCATTTCACCGCCAGCAGCAGCGGGAACAGCAGATAAAACGCGACCTCGCAGGAGAGCGTCCAGGCCGGCGTGTTCCAGAACATGGCCAGGTTGGGAAACCAGCCCTGCTGCATGATGGCGGTCAGCGAAAGCCCCAGAAAAAATTGCGAGTGGGTGCGATGGGTCCATTCCAGATTCAGAATGGGGTAGGAAATCAGCAGGCCCAGCAGGTAGACGGGATAGAGCCGGGAGACGCGCGTCCGCCAGAATACGCCTTTTTTGAACTGCCCGGCGGCCTGGCGGTCGGCATAGTTGTAGGTCAGGATGAAGCCCGACAGCAGAAAGAAGAAATTCACCCCGACATAGCCGTTGTCCATCATCGGCGACAGGGGCCCGAACCAGGCCGGGTTCCAGAAATGAAAAAAGACGATGTTCGTCGCGGTAAAGGCGCGCAGGCCGGTCAGGGCGGGCATTACCGGTCGGCGGGTAACGGCTGTGGGGGCGGTGGTAGCGAGGGCCATGACGCTGAACTATTTTCCTGTAGATGGAAGCCGCCGCGCAAAAGCGGAACTACGTTGTGACCAGGGAGCCAACCTTTTCGCCCGCAATCACCCGCCGGATATTTCCCCGCTGGTTCATGCTGAAGATGACCATGGGCAGGTCGTTGTCCTTACAGAGGCTCACGGCGGTCATGTCCATCACGCGCAGATTGCGCTGCAGAATCTCCATGTAGCTGATCTCGTCGAACTTTACCGCATCGACGTTTGTTACCGGGTCGGCGCTGTAAATGCCCTCGACCTTGGTCGCCTTCAGCAGCACGTCCGCTTTGATTTCCATGGCTCGCAGCGAGGCGGCCGTGTCGGTCGAGAAATACGGATTGCCGGTACCGGCGGCGAAGATCACGACCCGACCCTTTTCCAGATGCCGAATGGCGCGCCGCCGGATGTACGGCTCGGAAACCTGGTTCATTTCAATCGCGCTCATTACCCGGCAATGCACTTCCTGTTTTTCCAGAGCGTCCTGCACCGCCAGCGCGTTGATGATGGTGGCCAGCATGCCCATGTGGTCCGCCGACACGCGGTCCATGTTGCGCGCCTGCTCAGCCACGCCGCGGAAGAAATTTCCCCCGCCGACGACGATCGCCAGCTCGACCCCCATGGTATGGACGTCGGCGATCTCTTCGGCGATTTCATGCACGCGCGTCACATCGACGCCAAAGCCGCGGTCTGCCGCCAGCGCCTCACCGGATAGCTTGAGAAGAACCCTTTTATACATTCATGTCTGAGTATCGCAGATGTTCGGGAGGCGGGGAGCCGCATCGTGCCGCGCAGGGAAGGTTTTTTCAGGTCCAGCTTCGCAATTCGCTTGGACTTGCTCTCGGCCCAGACGTTGCCCGGCAGGCCCCGCCGCTCATTCCATCTTGCGCCAGGTCATATCCACATGCACGGGGATGGGGTTCTCAATCGGCACGGTCAGAAACGACGGCGGGGTGATATCGAAATCGGAGCAGGTCGCAGGAATTATCCCCGTAATCCGCACCTCATTGCCCTTTATTGTCCGCTGAAATGGAATGTGCCGATAGTGGGCGGTATGGCCGGCGAACTGTACGTCCAGGTCGACGTAGACGGTCGCAGATTGGGTCTCCGCCTGCGGGAAACGGGTGCGCACGACGACCAATGGATATTGTGCGCCGCGCGTTACCTCCAGCATGTGCAGATCGCGATTGCTGTCCCCGGAGTCGAACGATTTGACCGGGGCCGCAATCAGGAAATCGCATTGCCCGGCGGCGCAGACGCCTTTGCCCTTGGCCGCCTGGCTGACTCCATTCACCGTGTGGATGGGATGCGTCATGTGATACGTGAGGGTAGACTTCTCCAGTATCCACTGGGTCTTTGCCTGACCGACTGCAGGAAGCCACGCCACCAGCAGCATGGCAAGCAGCATTTTATTCTTCACTTCTTCTCCAGAACTTCACGTGGATCGGCCATGAGACGGCGACAATGGAAGCCAAATAGGCCGCAAACGTCACCTCGGCGACCGGAGCATGGGCGGAGGCGAGGCCATGCACCTTCAGCCCATTCTCCTCCTGGTTGTAGGCCAGCATGCCGAGCACCCCGGTCAGCACCATGCCAGGCGCATGGACCCACACCAGGTCGCGATGAATGCGGATGGCCCCGGTAGGCTTCACCCCCGATATCCGGGGTGCGGCAATGGCATAGTACGCGGTCGCGGCATACATGGCTCCGGTGACGGCGCCCAGGGCGACATGGAGATCGAGATTGGCCTGGTCCGGCGGCAGGTAAGTGCCGGGAACCGGGCCGCGCTTCTGCTTGGCGCCTCCGGAGGCGACAAGCGTGGCCACGAACGGAACCAGCGTAATCAGCCCCAGCGTTTGATGGACCTTCAACATGTGGGTGCGCTTGTTCAGCCGCGCCTGTTCCTGCGCGCTGCCCTGGGTCTGGCTGGAGGTAAAGCCGAGATCGCCCAGCGAGAGCGCATTCGGCGGGGTCTTTGGCTGTTTCGATGGAGTGGTCTGCTGCGGGCCGGTCGTTCCGGCGGCGTCGGTTTGATCGGGAACACCCGGAAGGCCAAGTTCCTCGAGCGATGGCACGGAAGAATTGCTGACAGTGGCAATCGAAGGGTAAACCGGGATGGCTGCAGCGGAGGCGGAAATGGTTTGTCCAACCGACGAGATAGGAACTGAAAGCAGTGCAATGCAGGCGAGCGCGCCGGCCGCGAAGCGAATGGCTTTCACGATACGCATCCCCGTAGTTCTGAAGTGTTTGCAATCCGGACGAGCGGGACTGGCTGGATCAGCGACCTGGTCGCGGGCCTCCGCGGAGGGTAATACATCGTTGCAGCTCAAATGATATAGAGTTCGCGGAGCGCGTGGTAGGCTGTGGATAAAATATGAGAAAGCCAGGTCCTTGTCAGTGGCGCTGGCGCTTCGCTGCTCTGCTGGCCTTGCTCGCTTTCTCTGGGGGTACAAGAGCGCAAGCCGCGCCGTATCGATCCGAGTTCACCCACCCATACAGCATCGGAATTTTCACGGAATACTCACCCACCAGTTCGCACATTCTGCTGGGATATGCCAGGCAGCGCCGGCAGGTGGGCGTCGGCGTGTCGCTGACCCGCAGGATTTTCGCTCATCCTTCCGTCGAGCTGGATTATCTGGTGGAGATTCGCCCGCTGCTGATGGAAAGCGATCCGACGATCGTCAGCTTTACCAGCCACCGGTTCGGGGATGTAAATTTTTCCGCGAATCCAATTCCCGTGGTGGTCCCCGGCAACCTGGCGGACAAGCAAAATATCGGGGTCGCACCTCTTGCCATCGGCGGATACAGCAACGCAAAGTTTTCCCACCGCTGGACCTATACCGGCGGGGTGAGCCCTTTCGGGTTTCAACTGAATGGTCTGAAGCGCCGTCGGGTGCAGCCGGAAGCGATGGTCAGCGGCGGATTTCTCATGGCAACCAGAGACATCCCCATCGAGCAAGCCTCGTCCTTCAATTTTGTTTTTCAGTTTGGCGCGGGAATTGAGTGGTATCGCACGTCCGGGCAGTCGATTCTGCTGGAATATCGAGTGCGGCATTTTTCGAACGGTCGCCTGGGAGGCTACAATCCCGGCGCCGACGCCGGCCTCTGGAAGGTGACGTATCGATTCGGAAGGCGATGAGAGTTCGAAAATAGAAAAGCCCGGCCGAAACCGGGCTTCCTCAATTCGCGAAGTTCCGAAGGTGAAGGTACGACGGTTACGCCGACTCTCCCGCCGAGGTCCGGATCTGCGCCACCGTCCAGTTGGCGTCCCCGACCTTGAAACGGGCGAAGCGGCGGACCATCAGATTCTCGCCCAGCTTGCCGACCTTCTGCGCGATCAACTGGCCGATGGTGACGCTTTGCTCCTTGATAAAGGGCTGCTCCAGCAGGCACACTTCCTCGTAGAACTTGGACATCTTTCCTTCGACAATCTTTTCGATCACCGGCGCGGGCTTGCCGGTCTGGGCGGCCTGGGCGCGGAAGATTTCCTTCTCCCGCTCCATGTCCTCCGCGGTCACGTCCTCCTTGCGAATGTAGCGCGGATCGGTCGCCGCGATGTGCATGGCCACGTCCTTCAGCAGCTCCTGGAAATCCTCCGTGCGGGCGACAAAATCGCTCTCGCAGTTGATCTCAATCAGCACGCCGATCTTGCCGCCGGCGTGGATATAGGTGCCCACGGCGCCTTCGCTGGCCGTGCGGCTGGCCTTCTTGGCCGCCGACGCCATGCCCTTCTTGCGGAGAACCACCACGGCCTCCTCGAGATTGCCTTTGGCTTCGGCCAGCGCGTTGCGGCAGTCCATCATCGGAGCGCCGGTTTTCTCGCGCAGCTCCTTCACCATTGCGGCGGAGATTGTCTCGGTCACGGTTGACATCCTTTTTTGGCGTATCGAAACGTTGGAGTGGGATCGGAACGACTGGCCGTTCCGCGGAGCGGCGGGATGCCCGATCGCTCCGCTTGAACTTGAGTTCTACCGGGGAAAGCGGAATAAGGAAAGCCTACAGACCGCCCTCGGCGGCTGCCGCGGATTCGGGCTCGTCGGGCACGGCGGTCACAGCCGCCGGGGCTTTGCGGATTCCGCCGCCCAGGGCCTGATCGAGATCGACCTCATCATCGGGCAGCTCCGGATTCAGGTTTGCAGCGTTGACCTCGGCCGGCGTTGCTTCCCCGTTCAAACTCTCTTCCCCAGAGGCGCTCTCGCCATCGGCGGCGGCAGAGACGCCGGCCAACTCGGCCCGTTCCTTGTCGCTGCCCATCTGCGCACCTTCCACCACGGAGTCGGCGATCTTCGAGGTGAACAGACGAATGGCCCGCAGGGCGTCATCGTTGCCGGGAATAATGTAGTCGACCAGCGTCGGATCGCAGTTGGTATCGACGACCGCAACCACCGGGATGCCGAGCTTGCGGGCCTCCTTGACGGCGATGGTTTCGTTGTTCGAGTCGACGACGAACACGGCGTCCGGCAGGCGGCGCATGTTCTTGATGCCGGCCAGGTTGGCCTGCAAGTGCTTGCGCTCGCGTTCCAGCTTGATGACTTCCTTCTTCGTCATCAGGTCGTAGCGGCCGTCAGTGGCCATCTCATCCAGTTCCTGAAGGCGCTTCACAGACTTCTGCACGGTGGCCCAGTTGGTCAGCAATCCGCCCAGCCAGCGCTGATTGATGTAGAACATGCCGCAGCGCGTGGCCTCCTCGGCAATGGCGTCCTGCGCCTGCCGCTTGGTGCCGACAAAAAGGATTGTCTTGCCATCGAGCGCCAGATCGGTCACGTACTTGCTGGCTTCCTTGAACATCTTCAAGGTCTTCTGCAGATCGATGATGTAGATCCCGTTGCGCTCGCCGAAGATATATTCCTTCATCCTCGGGTTCCAACGCTTGGTCTGGTGCCCGAAGTGGACTCCCGCTTCGAGCAGCTCCTTCATGGTGATAGTGGCCAAACGACCTCCTTGTGATTTGCATCCCGCCGGTTCGCGAAAACCGGCTCGGATTGATCCCCGCAGGGAAATTTTTTACTTTCTAAATCTTGTTGGGTGCCCCATCCTAGCGCCGTCCTTTGGCGCTAGGGTGGGATCGAAAAATCAAGAAAACTACCGCTTGGAGAACTGGAAGCGCTTGCGGGCGCCCTTCTGCCCGTACTTCTTGCGCTCCTTCATGCGGGCGTCGCGGGTCAGGAAACCCTGTTCCTTCAGCGCGGCGCGCAATTCAATGTTGTACTCGAGCAGCGCCCGGGCCGTGCCCATTCGTACGGCATCAGCCTGCGCCGTCACGCCGCCGCCCTTCACCGTGGTCAGCACGTCGAAGGTCGCAGCCAGATCGGTGGCCACCAGGGCGCGCCGGGCTGCAATCCGCTGCTGCTCGGTAACGAAATACTCCTCAAAGACACGGCCGTTGACCGTGATCTTGCCGCTGCCCGGCCGCAGAAACACCCGCGCGATGCTGGTCTTGCGCCGTCCCGTTCCGTAGTACTGAACCATGTCTGCCATCAAAATCCTTCTCTGTCCTTCGTTGATACCAAGTAAATGTCATCCCGAGCGAAGTCGTGGGACCTCGCGCTTTCCTCTACCCGTTCAGCTCCATCGCTGGGTGCCCCATCCTAGACGCGTTCTTTGCGGCTAGGGTGGGATGCGATACTCCCGCCCCCGCAATCCTCTACCCGTTCAGCTCCATCGCTGGGTGCCCCATCCTAGACGCGTTCTTTGCGGCTAGGGTGGGATGCGATACTCCCGCCCCCGCAATCCTCTACCCGTTCAGCTCCATCGC
>Ga0207933_1000023_pt1 | contig 149683 bp, 132 predicted proteins | sample NGESurdeep092012_4_FD_184488 | JGI IMG/M metagenome (GOLD analysis project Ga0207933, IMG submission 184488) | Arctic peat soil microbial communities from Barrow, Alaska - NGEE Surface sample F53-3 deep-092012 (SPAdes) | ecosystem: Environmental > Terrestrial > Soil > Wetlands > Peat ... | reverse complement strand
AAATTATGCTACGCAAAAGAAGTGTAATCGAATGTGTGATGGATAGCCTGAAAAATATATGCCAACTGGAACACTCAAGGCATAGGAGCATTCATGGATTTATTATCAACGTTTTTTCAGCAATTGGTGCTTATCACTTCCTGCCTAAAAAACCTTCCTTAGCCAGCCATTTTGAAACTGATAATTCTAAATCTTTACAACTTTCCCTGTAATTTTGTCTCGCTTATCTCGAACTCACGTTAGAATAAGAATTCGTGATAAAAGTTCGTTTACTGTATTATTAATAATATTGCAGCGTAAAAATATTATTGTTTAAGCCTTGAAATTTGTGGCAGAAAAATAATTTATTTTGGTTTAGTTACCAAAACCCAATCTACCAAAACTTTTGCTTTTCCGGCTTTTATAAGGCTTAAACTTCTTTCCGATAAGCCAAAATAAGGTTTAGTAATTTTGTTTACTCCATTTGGGTAGCCGCCGCCCAAAGCAAAATTAAGAATGACGAATTTAGGGTTGTCAAAAGCCCATTTACCATATTTTTCAACCATAGCGCGGGTTACAGTATAAGTTACTTTTCCATCCACTTTAAAAATTATTGATTCATTTGTCCAGTCAACTGAATAAATATGCCACTGTGTAACATCAGTTGCTCCCTGAAATTTATTTCTTGAAACCAGCGGTGTATTTCCAAAATACCCCGGTCCGTGAAGTGCATTGCTTATCCATGATGAATCGCCCACAGTTTCCATTATATCTACCTCGCCACAATCAGGCCATTCGCCATTTCCCAACAGCCAAAACGCAGGCCATAATCCAGGGCTGCTTGCCATTTTCATTCTTACCGAAGCTGTGCCATGATTAAATTCAAATTTAGATTGGGTATTAATGCGCCCTGAAATAAAATCATAATTATTCTTTTCTGCGGATGAATATCCGGGATCATAAACCGGTTTTATAACCAATGCTCCGTTTTTGGCACCTTCTGCGGATTTGCCTTTTACAAAATAAATTGTTGCTGCGGAATCTACATAAGCTTGTTGTTCATTATTAACTGTATTGCCTGTTATTTCTACATTCCAGTAATTTCGATTAAGAGTATTTTCATTAAAATCATCAAAAAATAAAGTATCTGATGAGGCTAATTTATTTTGAGCAAATAAATGAGTAAAACAAAAGAGAGCAGTTATTATAAAGATTATTTTTTTCATGAATTTTTATTATTTTGAAATGCAATATTTTCTTTCTCAGGAAATTGAAAATAGGAAATAATTTTTACATTTTTGTGAGATGGATTTTTATTTATTATCCAATAGTAAACCAACAAAAATCGGATATTCTTGTTTTCTTATTTCAAGAAGGTTTAAATCCTTTCAATAAGTAATTTATCTATAATAGCCGGATAATATTCATGTTCCAATTCATGAATTTTTGTTGCCAGTGTTTCGGCTGTTTCGTTTTCGGTTAATCTGCATTTTGCCTGGAAGATAATTTCACCATGGTCATACTTGTCATCTACATAGTGAATCGTGATGCCGCTTTCTTTTTCGTTAGCTTCCACTACAGCTTTGTGAACGGCATTTCCATACATGCCTGCTCCGCCAAAAGCTGGTAATAAAGCAGGATGAACATTTATTATTTTGTGGGGGAAATTATGAATAAGAATTCCGGGTACCATCCATAAAAATCCAGCAAGTACAATTAAAGTGGGTTCATATTTTTCTATTTCTGCCAGGTAGCCTGTTTCTTTAAACTTATCCTTTTGAATTAATAAAACCGGAATTTGCTCGTTTGAAGCAATTTGTAAAACTCCTGCTTTTGGATTGTTGCAAACAATTAAAACCACTTTTGTGTTACCATCTTTTTTGAAATAATTAATTATCTTCTTTGCATTGCTTCCTGCGCCGGAAGCAAAAATGATAATATTGTTTTGAAGGATTTTATTCATATTGTAATTAAAATATTTTATCTAATTTTTTTCCAAAAAAAATGTAGTTGATTTAATAGTAAAATGATTTTCGGTAAACTTTTCATTAAATGATAAAAAAAAATCTGCTATTATTCTGTAAAAAAATTAGATTCAAAAAAGTTTACCTAAAATAAAAAAATGACGTAAGAGTAAATGTATTCGGGTTAAGTTTTTAAATAAATAAATTATTGGTTACCTGGCTCAAATACTTACGTATAAAGAGTTTCATAAAAAATTTGTTTTTCCTTTCTCACTATTTAATATATTTTCCTACTTTTATTTCTTTTGGAATTTATAATCCAAAGATGGTAATTTTAAAATAATAATTAAATCATTTTTGGAAGAAAGAAATCGTTTTTTGACTCGAAAAAATTAAAAAGCTATAAAAATCAAATTGACAAAGGATATACGGAATATTTTTGTAAACGAATTTTTAATTAAGAAAAAAATTTTTTAAAAATGTTAAGAATTTATCAACATGCTTTATTACTTTTGCCAGCAACAATGTAATTATTCCATTATTCAAGATAGGTAAATAAGTGTATGAACCAAGTCAAAAGGCTTTTTACTAAAACATTCGCAGTTTTTATTGTTCTAACTTTAATTTCATCTCAGGAATGTTTGTATGCCCAAGCTCCGAACGGAGAAGCGTTATTCAAAGCAAACTGTGCAAGTTGCCATAAACCAGATGTACAATATGTAGGGCCAGCTCTTAAAGGCGCCCGCGAAAGGGAACCTTCAAAAGATTGGGTTTATAAGTGGGTTAAGAATACCACATCAATGGTTAATACTGATCCATATGCTAAGAAACTAAAGGATCAAATGGGTGGAGTAGTAATGACTGAATTCCCCGATTTGAAAAATGAAGAGATTGATGCTATTTTAAAGTATGCTGATGATTATGCGAAACCAGGTTCTACACCAACAGGTGCTCCTGGCGCGGTTAGTAGTGTAAATACGAGTCCTTCCAGCGGTAACACAGTATTGTATGGAATTCTTACTTTGATATTAGCGATTGTTGCTTTAACCCTTATGCAGGTTAATAGTAATTTGAAAAAATTAACTGACGAAAAAGATGATATAAAATCTCCGGAGCCGGTTCCATTTTATAGAAATAAAGCCTATCTATTATTGCTTTCGATTATTCTATTCATTGTGGCTGGCTACTTTTTGGTAGATGGTGCAATGGGCCTTGGTAGGCAGAAAGGTTACCAGCCAAACCAACCAATATTTTTTGTGCATCAGGTACATGCAGGCGTTAACCAGATTAGTTGTTTGTACTGCCATGGGGGCGCACAAGACAGTAAACACGCCACTATTCCTGCTGTAAATGTTTGTATGAACTGCCATAAATCGATAAGTGAATATGCAGGAGCGCCAATTAAACGCGACGACGGTACGACAGTTGATGCAAACGGAGAAATCCAGAAATTATATTCTTACGCAGGTTGGAATCCCACCACTAAAACTTATGATAAACCTGGAAAGCCAATTGAGTGGGTAAAAATTCATAATCTTCCGGACTTTGTTTATTTTAACCATTCACAACATGTAAAAGTAGGCCAGGTTGCTTGCCAGACTTGCCACGGAGAAATCCAGAATATGGTACAGGTAAAACAATTTGCGGATTTAAGTATGGGATGGTGCGTCAATTGCCACAGAACTACCAATGTGCAGTTTAATGATGGCAAAGGCCACGGAAATAAATTCTATAGCATTTACGAAAAATTCCACCAGGATATAAAGGATAAAAAATACGATAGCGTAACAGTGCAGATGATTGGTGGAACCGAATGCGGAAAATGTCATTATTAATAATACAACAAGCCTTTAAAAAAGGTTGAAAAAAAAGAAACAATATTGTTCATTTCTTAAGCCACTTTGGATTTAAGGTAATAATCCGCCAGAGCGGATTGAATAAATATGAGTGAAAAAAAGTATTGGCAGAATTTTGGGGAACTTAACCAATCGGAAGCCACTAAAAAGGCAGCAAAAAATGAATTCAGCAAAGAACTTCCTTTTGAAGATTTAGCGGATGAAAATATTTTCAATGCTAAAACGCCAAGGAGGGATTTTCTGAAATACATGGGCTTTAGTACTGCAGCGGCTGCTATAGCTGCTAGTTGTGAAATGCCGGTACGTAAGGCTATTCCTTTTCTCAATAAGCCTGATGATTTAATAGCTGGTATTCCTAATTATTATGCTTCCACATATTTGAGCGACGGGGATGCAGTTCCAGTAGTTGTAAAACAAAGGGAAGGCCGCCCTATCAAAATAGAAGGCAACGATCTTTCTTCTTTGACTGAAGGTGGAACTTCGGCACAGGTGCAATCTTCAGTATTGGATTTGTATGATACAAGCCGCCTTCGTTATCCAATGATTAATAAGAAGGAAGCTACTTTTGAGGCAATAGATAAAATGGTTACTGAGGGATTGTCTGCTAATGCAGGGAAGCCATTGGTATTATTAACCAGTTCTTATACATCTCTTACTGGCCGAAAGATTATAAATGAAGTTTTAGCAAAATATCCCGGAAGCCGGCATGTGCAATATGACGCAATTTCGTGCAGCGGAATAATTGAAGCGAATCAAGCTTCTTATGGTAAAAGAATGATACCTGCTTTGCATTTCGAAAATGCAAAATTGATTGTAAGCCTTGACGCAGATTTTCTTGGAAATTGGATCAGCCCTGTGGTTTTTTCTCAACAATATGCTGTAGGCAGAAGAATCAATGAGAAAAATCCTTCAATGAGCAGGCACATTCAATTTGAAGGTTTTTACAGTATGACTGGTGCGAATGCTGATGAAAGATATTTGCATAAACCATCTGAAACCGGAGCTATCGCTCTTGCATTATATGGAGATTTAGGAGGAGGGACATCAGCAACTCTATCTCCGGAATTACGTGCTGCAGTTAAAAAAACAGCTTCCGAATTAATGGTCAATAATGGAGCGGCGTTGGTTGTTTGCGGTAGTAATGATAAAAATATACAGGTAATTATAAACGCGATCAATGATAAAATCGGAGCCAGTGGAAAAACAATTGACTGGAATTCACCGGTAAATTACCGCCAGGGAGTTGATTCGGATATGGTCACATTGACGCAAGATTTAAATTCCGGCAACGTTGGCGTTTTAATAGTTTATGGAGCCAACCCGGTTTATAGTTATTTCCAGGCACAGCAATTTGCAGAAGGGGTGAAAAAATGCCCTTTTACTCTTTCCTATAGTGAAAAGATGGATGAAACAACTGAACTTTGTAAATATGTGATTCCTTCTCATCACTGGCTTGAAAGCTGGGGTGATTCTGAACAACAACCGGGTTTTGTAAGTGCGATTCAACCGTTGATCCACCCATTATTTAAGACCAGGCAGTTTGAATCCTCGCTTTTGAAACTATCAGGAAATGCCAACGATTATGAAACTTATTTTAGAAGTTATTGGATAGATAACCTTGGTAGCCTTGATAAATATGAAACTTTTTTGCAGGATGGAGTAATGGAAAATTCCAAACTACAGACTCAATCTATTGTTGTTAATCCTTCTAACCTGACTTCAGGCGAAGCAACCGCTTTAGCGGCTGTTGGTACCGCAGACTCTATCGGATCAGCATCGCCTAAGCCTTTTCCTCATGAAGCGATTAGCGATTCTTCTGTGTCTGTAACTCAAAGTACTCCAACGGCTCCTAATGGCGCTGTTACTCCTATTTCAACAACATTTTCCGGAAACGTTACAGACGCCGCTGCTAAAATTGGTACTGTAAAAGGAAGTGATATAGAATTGATTCTTTATCCAAAAATTACGATTGGAACAGGAGCCAGGGCTGGCAACGCATGGTTGCAGGAAGCGAGTGACCCGATTTCTAAAGTATCCTGGGATAATTATGTAATGGTTTCGCCTGACATGGCAAAGAAACTTTTTGATATTGATATTTTTAATCCCCGCCAGGCAGATAAATATGAAATTCATGTTAATAAGCCAGTTTTAAAACTTACCTCAAATGGCAAATCAGTAGAACTTCCTATTCTGATTATTCCGGGAATGCATCCCAATGTGGTAGCTGTGGCTGTAGGTTATGGGCGTGAAAGCAATGACAAAACAAAAACAGCAGAATATATTGGGACAGCAGCAGTAGGTGTAGGGAAAAATGTTTATCCTTTTACAGTTTTTAATGGCGCAAACGTAATCTATTCTGCCCCCGTTCAAATTGAAAAAACCGGGAAAGAATATAAAGTAGCGACTACTCAGACACACAGTATTACTGAAGGGCGGCCTGTTGTTAGGGAAATAACCCTTTCAGATTTTATTGCCGATCCGGGTGGTATGAATCGGGCAGAAGAGGAGGAACTGAAAGCCTATGGCGAAAATTTCACGAGAGATGCGACAATGTATCCAACATTCGACAGGCCGGGAATAAAATGGGGAATGAGTATTGATTTAAATACTTGTATTGGCTGTAGCGCTTGTACAATTGCATGTGTTGCAGAGAATAATATTTCTACTGTTGGAAAAGCAGATGTGGCGAGGTTCCAGGATATGCAATGGATTAGGATCGATCGTTATTTTACTGGTGACCCCAGGAATCCTGATGTTGTTTTCCAGCCCATGCTGTGCCAGCAATGCGATAATGCGCCTTGCGAAAATGTATGCCCTGTAGCTGCCACAAACCATAGTAGTGAAGGGCTCAATCAAATGATCTATAATCGTTGTATTGGTACAAGGTATTGTGCTAACAACTGTCCATATAAAGTACGCCGTTTTAACTGGGCTGACTGGAATGGTGCAGATAGCTTTCCTGATAATCAGCGGCAGGTACTTTCAGAAACCACACTAAATCTTCAGGACGATCTTACCAGGATGGTGCTTAATCCTGATGTTACCGTACGTTCGAGAGGTGTAATGGAAAAATGTACTTTTTGTATTCAGCGGTTACAATTAGCTAAATTGAATGCCAAAAAAGGCGACGGTGTAATGAAAGACCAGGAGGCAAAAACTGCTTGTATGCAAGCTTGTCCTACTCATGCTATTCAGTTTGGAAATGTAAATGACCCTGACAGTAAGATTGCCAAATTAAGATTTGAAGAGCAAAAGAACAGGAAGTTTTATGTATTAGAACAATTGCATACACTTCCAAATCTTAATTATCTTACATTGGTAAGAAATACAGAAAGAAAAGTAGGAAGCACTGAAGAAATAGTATAAAACCAACAAAATTAATAAGTTTACAGATAAACTGTAGCAAAAGTTAATAAACGAGTATGTCATTATTAAAATATGAATCGCAACTCCGGGAGCCTTTAATTGATGGTGATAAAAATTACCACCAGGTAACTGAAGACATTATTGGCCCGGTGGAAACCAAACCTAGACGCTCATGGTGGATTGCTTTATCTATTTCTATCGCTTTGTTACTTTTTGGTGTATACTCTGTTTACAGAGAGGTTGATTATGGTATCGGGCAATGGAATGTAAATCACACGGCGGGATGGGGATGGGCAATTACTAACTTTGTTTGGTGGATAGGAATCGGGCATGCTGGAACTTTGATCTCTGCAATTCTGTTATTGTTTGGCCAGAAATGGAGAACAGGTATCAACAGGGCTGCAGAAGCAATGACAATTTTTGCAGTAATGTGCGCTGGGCAATTTCCAATATTCCACATGGGGCGGGTTTGGATGGGATTTTTTATACTTCCTTATCCTAACTCGCGAGGGCCGCTCTGGCCTAATTTCAATTCGGCACTTTTGTGGGATGTATTTGCCGTATCTACTTATTTCACGGTTTCATTATTATTCTGGTACACTGGACTTTTGCCAGATCTTGCAACAATTCGAGACAGAGCGAAAACCAAATTCAGAAAAGCGTTTTATGGGCTTGCTTCGTTTGGCTGGTCAGGAAGTACTAAACACTGGCAACGCCAGGAAAGCCTTGCTCTAGTACTTGCCGGATTGGCAACACCACTTGTATTGTCAGTGCATACCATTGTATCTTTTGACTTTGCTACTTCAGTAATACCAGGTTGGCATACCACTATCTTTCCTCCCTATTTTGTTGCGGGAGCCGTTTTTTCTGGATTTGCAATGGTGCAATCACTTTTGATAATGACCAGGAAGTTGTTACATCTGGAAGATTATATTACTATAGGGCATATTGATGCGATGAACAAAGTGATTGTACTAACTGGTTCCATAGTAGGATGTGCCTATTTATCAGAGTTATTTGTTGCCTGGTATAGTCAGAATACTTACGAATGGTGGGCATTCCGTCAAAACAGGATAAATATTTTCAGCCCTTATGGCTGGGCGTATTATGGAATGATATTTTGCAATGTAGTATCTCCACAGCTTTTATGGGTAAGGAAGTTAAGAAGAAATGTAATGTTTACATTTTTTCTGGCAGTATTGGTAAATGTGGGTATGTGGTTTGAGCGTTTTGTAATTATTTTTACCTCTATATACAGGGATTACCTTCCCGCTTCATGGACAACTTATTACAGCCCTACCATTTGGGAAATTGGATTTTACCTGGGCACATTTGGATTATTCTTTACTTGCTATTTAATATTTGTAAAATATTTCCCTGTAGTAGCAGTTGCAGAAATAAAAGCGATTTTGAAATTGAGTGGTGAGAATTATAAAGAGAAAATGTCTGGTATGGAAGCAATGGACTCTGATAAGTTTTATGTAGAAGAAGTAGAACACGCCCATTAATGGCAAAAAAACTGGCATTATTAATTTAAATAGCCCCGAAAGGGCAACAGAATATGATTAAAAAATTTGTTGTTGGTTCCTTCGAAGATGAAAAGGTTTTATTTCCAGCCGTAAAAAATGTACGGCGTGCAGGATATAAAATTCATGATGTATATACTCCCTTCCCGATTCACGGGCTAGATAAGGCAATGGGTCTAAGAGAAACAAGTTTACACACCGTAGGTTTTATTTTCGGAATTACAGGAACCTCTATTGCAATAGGTGGAATGGGCTATATTTTTGCGGTGGATTGGCCTTTGGATATTGGCGGTAAACCACATTTTCCTTTACCTTCATTTATCCCTATCGCATTTGAACTTACCGTTTTGTTATCTGCTGTAGGAATGGTTTACACCTTTTGCTGGTTATGTCAAATGATGCCGGGTGTTAAAAAACATCATTTTAATTTAAGGTCTACAGATGACCTGATGACTATGGTTATTGAATGTGGCCCTAATTCAAACCAGGCAGAAATTGAAGCATTTTTAAAAGAAAATGGGGCTATTGAAATCAATACCCAGGATGCAGAAGAAGGCTGGTGGTTTGGAAGGTATGATAAGGAACAAAAATTATACAGAACCGAAGAAATAGCATTAGAGGAGTAAAATAGGAAATTGGTTTATTTGTTGGTTTACTGGTTTTTGAAAAGATGTAAAACGATTTAAAAAAAATTCTAAATGAGAATTTTAGATATGAAAAAAACAAGAATTCTTTTATCTTTTGTACTGATAATAGCAGTCGCTACTTTGATGAATAGCTGTGGCAACAAGCGTGAGCCTGGGCTAACATATATGCCTGATATGGCTTACAGCAGGGCTTATGAAGCTTATGCGCCTAATAACCTTGCAAAAGAAAATATAAGTTATGTTCCTTATCCTGTGCCTGGCACTATCAGAAGGGGGGATTTATTTCCTTATCCATTAGCTGACGATACAACTGGTTATAGATTAAGCGCTCAAATAAAAGACCCATTACCTCCCTTGGATTCAGTTCAAATGCAGGAGGCTCAACGGCTTTTTGATGTTAATTGTGCAATTTGCCATGGCCCAAAAATGGATGCGCAAGGCCCTTTAGCCACCGGGGGAAAAGTTCCTGCAGTAGCTAATCTTACATTATCACAGTACGTAAAAATGCCTGTTGGTACTATGTTTCATTCTGTAACTTATGGTAAGAATAACATGGGAAGCTACGCATCGCAATTAACCCGTGCCCAGAGGTGGATGGTAATTCAATACGTAAAAAAGCATCAGTTGGAAGTGGCGGGTGGTTCTGCTTCAAGTAGCAGCGATTCAACAAAAACAAGCGGTGGAGGAAGTGATTCATCAGCAACAAAATAAAGTTAATAATACAAAATTCTTTTTTTAATGAACAATCAGTATGTAGCACCGGCGGGATATAAAAAATGGTCAAGTGGTTTAATGATCGTGGGGCTAATTTCCCTTATTTTAGGTATTATATTCCTGAATCCACTGGCAGGAGCGCATGGTGGTAATTTAAACAGTACCCGCTTCTGGTCTGTTTTACTCCAAAATTGTATTTTTTGGTTGATGCTTACAAATATTGCTACATTTTTTATAGTCATTAATACACTTGCTATGAGTGGCTGGCAGGTAGCTTTCCGTAGAGTGACTGAAGCGGTTTCTTCAGTTGTGCCGATAATGGGGATTATTGCTATGGTCATTTTCCTTTGTATAGTATTAGGCAATCGCAGTGATATTTATATGTGGTTAGATAAAAACGCAGTGGCACACGACGCGGTTTTAAGTGGAAAAAAAGAATTTTTAAATCCTGCTGTTTTTTTAATTTATTCTTTGCTTGCTATTTTTCTATGGTCTTTCTGGGGCAAAAAATTAAGAAACTTAAGCCTTAAATCAGACGAAGCCGGTACAATGGATCATGAAACTTCTAAAGCATGGTTTAAAAAAACCTTGGGAATTTCAGCTTATTACGTCGTTTTCTTTGTGGTTACTGTTGGTTCATTCATTCCCTGGTTATGGTTAATGAGCATTGATGCACATTGGTATAGCACGATGTATAGTTGGTATACCTTTGCAAGTAGCTTTGTAGCCGGTATTGCATTGATAACTCTTTTTGTAATTTATTTTAAAAATCGGGGGCAGCTTGAATATGTAACTACAGAGCATTTGCAGGACCTTGGAAAATATATGTTTGCATTTTCAATCTTTTGGACTTACTTATGGTTCGACCAATTTATGTTGCAATGGTTTGGTAATATCCCTGAAGAAACAATTTATTTTAAAATCCGCCTGCAAGGGCCTTATGAAGGATTATTTTATTTGAACCTGATTTTAAATTTTGTAGCGCCAATCCTGATTTTTATGAAAAGAGCTACGAAAAGAAATTATTTTATAGTAAGCTTTATGTGTATCCTGATTATTTTTGGGCATTGGATTGACTTTTACCAGATGGTAATGCCGGGGACGGTACAAATGCACCCTCATTTGAGTTGGTATGAAATAGGGATTTCATTGGGTTTTGTAGGTGTGATAATGTGGGGTGTAAACAGGTATGCGTCTAAAGTTCCGATGACGCCGAAAAATAATCCTTTCCTGAAAGAAAGTATTGTACACTTTGTTTAAAATTGGAGAATTGTAAACATTATAAATAAGAAAACTGTTTAAAAATTGTAAGGGTTTCAATGAATCTTAAACTTACCTTTGTGCTAATAAAATCTCTGCAAAAAGTAAACTGTTTTTAAATACAAAAAATGAGTCACAAACCATTTTTAATTTGTTGTGATTCTTACGTAACTGAAAGTAAATTTAAAAAATCCGGGTACCGGAAATGGAAAAATAAAGTAACATGAATACCTTTTTTATAATAGCGATTGTTGTACTTGTTTTTTTGGTGATTTTTCAAATTTCAAAAGTCAGCGAGTATGTAAGCGTTTTGAAAGGTGAGGAAAAAGCACGTAAACAGAATAATAAAATCAATGGATTTTTGATGATTGCTTTCCTTATTCTGGGATTGATTGGCGTATGGTGGTGTAATGATATTTTATATCATAAAACTTTATTTTCTTATGGGGCGGCTTCGAAGGAGGGTGAAAGCATAGATACTATGATGTGGATTACCATCATTATTACCGGTGTGGTTTTCTTTATCACTCAAATTTTATTATTTTGGTTTTCATTTCGGTACCAGGAATCAGACAAAAGAAAACCATTTTATTTTACTCATAGCAACAAACTTGAAATAATATGGACTGGAGTTCCTGCTATTACTCTCACTATTCTGGTTGTTTTTGGTTTAAAATATTGGTTCAAATTTACAGGTGCGGCACCTAAAAATGCGCAGGTAATTGAAATTACCGGCCATCAGTTTGCATGGGAATTCAGGTACCCGGGTAAGGATGGTATTTTGGGAAGAAAGAATTATAAGTTAATAGATCCTGCTAAAAGCAATCTATTGGGAGTTGATTGGTCAGATGCAGCAAGCCATGATGATATTCATGTCGCTACTACGGTTCACGTTGTAGTAAACAGGCCTGTGAAATTTGTAATTAATTCCATGGATGTGATACATGATGTAGGGCTTCCTGCATTTCGTTTAAAAATGGACGCAGTCCCTGGTACTCCAACAACTGAATGGTTCACGCCGATCTATACAACAGAAGAAATGAAGAAAAAAACCGGGAATCCTGATTTTGTTTATGAAATAGCTTGTGACCAATTGTGTGGAACAGGGCATTTTGGAATGAGGGGTGTAATCATAGTAGAAACCCAAAAGGAATTTAATGCCTGGATGATAAAGCAAAGGCCCGAATACCTAAAAGCTAAAAAGTTCCTGGCAAATGATTTAGAGGATTCGACTAAAACGGTAGCGCTGGGTATTAATTCTGGCAAATAAATTAAAAGCACAATTTCCGAAAGGATCTTTTTAAAAAAATATCATTATGAACAACGAAGAAGTTATGCATGAACAACCAATGGTGGTGCATGAAACGGATCATGCTTCACATGGCCATCATAAGCAAAGTTTTATTACAAAATATATTTTTAGCCAGGATCACAAAATGATTTCCCACCAATTTGTGATTACAGGAATTATATGGGCTGTCATCGGAGGTTTTTTTTCGGTAATATTCCGTTTGCAATTAGGATTTCCTGACCAGACCTTCCCTTTTCTTGAAGATATTTTTGGCCATTGGGCACAGGGGGGCAAGCTCGACACTGAATTTTATTATGCCTTGGTCACCATGCATGGTACTATACTTGTATTTTTTGTGCTAACAGCAGGCTTGAGCGGCACCTTTTCTAATTACCTGATTCCATTACAAATAGGCGCCCGGGATATGGCATCGCCATTCCTTAATATGTTGTCATATTGGTTTTTCTTTGCAGCATCAATAGTAATGTTCTCATCTTTATTTTTAACTACCGGGCCTGCTAGTGGGGGATGGACTATTTACCCTCCTTTGAGCGCTTTAGGAGACGCAATGGGTGGATCTAAGGCTGGTATGGATTGTTGGTTAGCTAGTATCGCTTTGTTTATCATCTCCACACTATTAGGAGGCCTGAATTATATTACGACTGTCTTGAACATGCGTACAAAAGGTATGTACATGACACGTCTTCCTCTTACGATTTGGTCATTCCTTTTTACTGCAATTTTAGGGGTACTTACTTTCCCCGTATTATTATCAGCAGTAGTTCTATTATTATTTGATCGCCATTTGGGTACCAGTTTCTTTTTAAGTGATATTTTCATCAATGGTAAGATTCTGCCAAATGAAGGGGGAAGCCCAATATTATTCCAGCATTTATTTTGGTTCCTCGGCCATCCGGAAGTATATATTATAGCACTTCCAGCAATGGGAATAACTTCAGAAGTGATATCTACCAACGCGCGTAAACCTATATTTGGTTATATGGCAATGGTGGCTTCATTCTTTGCTATCGCATCATTGTCATTTTTGGTATGGGCTCACCACATGTTTGTGACTGGAATGAACCCATTCCTTGGTTCGTTCTTTGTTTTGTTTACTCTTTTGATCGCTGTACCTTCTGCTATAAAGGTGTTCAACTGGTTAACCACTCTTTGGAAAGGAAACATTCATTTTACGCCGGGCATGTTGTTTGCAATCGGGTTCGTAAGCTTGTTTATTTCAGGAGGCTTAACCGGAATCTGGCTTGGAAATTCAGCGCTTGATTTGCACCTTCATGATACGTATTTTGTAATTGCTCATTTCCATCTTGTAATGGGCGTTGCGTCGATGTTTGGAATGTTTTCGGGAATTTATCACTGGTATCCTAAAATGTTTGGCAGGTTTATGAATAATACTCTTGCATATATCCATTTTTGGATAACTTTTATGGGAGCCTATTTGATTTTCTGGCCTATGCACTACGAAGGTTTGGCCGGGATGCCACGACGTTACTATGATTTCAGTAATTGGGAGTCATTCAAAATGTTCCAGGGGCTTAATGCATTCATAAGTGTTGTTGCTATTATTGTTTTTGCAACTCAGTTCTTATTTATTTTCAATTTCTTCTATTCTATGTATAAGGGCCGAAAAGTTACTGAACGAAATAAAAATCCATGGGGAGCTAATACGATGGAATGGACAACACCTATACATCCGGGACATGGTAACTGGACAGGTGAAATTCCTGAAGTGTACCGCTGGCCTTATGACTATGGTAAAGACGGACGGGATTATATTGCACAAACAGAACCTGTCGGTGCCGATGAAACACAGCATTAAGGGTAATAAAATATTTAATTAAAATTATTTATTCTGAATCAATAGCCCTGTTTGTTCAGGGCTTTTTTTAAACAGGCATTTTTAATGAATAAAACGATAACAATTATTCCTCATTCTGCTTCCTATACTATATCGAGTAAAGTGAAAGATTATTTTATTTTAATCAAATTCACTTTGAGCTTTATGGTAGTATTTAGCTCAGTAGTGTGTTACCTGCTTGCCCCAAATGTTGAATATAATTTGGCTTCAGTATTGATATTATTTTTTGCAGGATTGTGTATCACAGGTTCTGCCAATGCTATTAACCAAACAGTAGAAAGAAAGACGGATGCATTAATGAAAAGAACTGCTAACAGGCCAGTCGCTGCCGGCAGAATGAGTGTAAAAGAGGCGTGGGCATTTGCAATCATTGCCGGGGGAGCTGGAATTATTATTATGGGATATTGGTTCAATTTTGCCAGCGCCCTACTTTCCTTGTTTAGTTTATTTCTATATGCCTTTATATATACTCCTTTAAAAAGAGTAAATGCAATATCAGTAATTGTCGGCGCTTTTCCAGGGGCTTTACCCTGCCTGATTGGTTGGGTAGCCGGAACCGGTTATTTAAATCCATTTGCATCGTTTCAGGGTGTTTTGTCTAATGGTGAAGTGGCTCATTTTATGAATTACGGTGGATATATTTTATTTGCTATTCAGTTTTTTTGGCAGTTTCCACATTTTTGGGCTATTGCCTGGTTAGCTCATAAAGATTACGATAAAGCAGGGTTTAAATTATTGCCGAGCCGTGAAGGAACGACCAGGTTTTCCGCAATGCAAACAGTGATTTATTCGATGATGATGGTGCCAATAGGCATGTTGCCTTATTATTTTAATATTGGTGGAATTTTTTCATTCTGGGTGTTACTGGTTTGCAATTTATGGATGGTGTTTGTAAGTATTTTGCTGATGATAAAAATGAATAGTGCAGCTGCAAGAAGAGTGATGTTCAGTTCTTATTTTTATCTGATGATTGTTTTTCTTGCATTATTATTTGATAAAGTTTAAACAAGTTATTAAAAGATCAAAAAAAGTATATGGTAGTAGCGATGAATCAGGAAAAGAAAATAATACATCCGCTAAAATTTATAATGTATATCGGATGCGCCAGCATTGTAATGATCTTTGCTGGCCTCAGCAGCGCGTATTTGGTAAAACGAAACCAGGCTAACTGGCTTACTTATAATATACCAATCATATTTTTTTATTCAACCGCCGTTATTATTTTGAGCAGTATAACGTTGATGCTTAGCCGAAAATCCTTTATTAACCGGGAAATGAAACACTACAAAATGTGGTTGCTTTTTTCAGTGATTCTGGGCTTTACTTTTATATTTTTGCAATACCTTGGATTTAAAGAATTATGGTCAAATGGCATTACGCTTACGCGGAATGTGGCTTTTTCCTTTTTGTATGTGATAGTTGGGGTACATGCCCTTCATGTGCTTGGAGGGGCAATAGCACTGTTGATTATGTATTTAAAGTCATTTAGTAAAAGTAGAAAAAACTATAACCAGATATACATTGACCTGATGAATACCTATTGGCATTTTGTAGATTTTCTCTGGATATACCTTTTGATTTTTTTAATTTACATCGGATAAATTCAGAAAATAGGAAAAGGCAATAAAAGTTTGTTTACTGTATAGCGAATTGACAAATAGGAAAAGATAAGTAAATAATAATATGGTGTTAAAAAATTAATTTTATTTTTGTAATAACCTTTTAACCAATAATAAATGGATACTGCGATAGCAAAAGCAAAAACTAAAACCTGGGCCGGAGGCCATAGCCCTTTCAATGTAAGTTATGGCAAACTGATGATGTGGTATTTTTTAATGAGCGATTCTTTTACTTTTGGCGCTTTTTTAATTTCCTACGGATCAATTCGTTTTAGTTTAAATCATTGGGTAGATCATAATTATGTATTCAATGAATTTCCTTTTACAGAAGCCAATCTTCCTCTTGCTTTTGTCAGCCTTATGACTTTCATTTTGATTTTCAGTTCCGTGACAATGGTTTTAGCGGTTCACGAGGGACATAAAATGAATCAAAAAGGTGTTGAAAAATGGTTATTCCTGACTATTCTCGGAGGCCTGGCTTTCTTAGGGTCTCAAGCCTGGGAATGGACACATTTAATTACAGCCCAACACGAAGTATTGGTAAATGGAGTAATTCAACATTGGGGAACAACGACTAGCCATAATCCCTGGGGGCCTGATGTAATGTTTAATGGCCATCTGGTAGCCACGCCAGGGCCTGTCGCTTTTGGCGGCTATTTCTTCGGTATTACAGGTTTCCATGGTTTCCATGTTTTTACAGGAGTTTGTATAAATACTATTATGTTTATTAAAACAAAAAGAGGCGATTTTTCTAAACGAGGCCATTATGAAATGGTTGAAAAAGCAGGGCTTTACTGGCATTTTGTAGATTTAGTTTGGGTATTCGTTTTCCTTTGCTTTTATCTTATCTAAAAATTAAATTAAAATATTTTTCAACTTATAGAATTAAAGAAATTATATGTCTGTAGAACCAACACATTTAGGAACAACAAGTACCGATATCGCTCATGTAAAAAGGATATGGAAAGCATTCTGGATATTATTAATCTTAACCGTTTTAGAACTTGGGTTGGGTTTGACAATTTATAATATTGACTTGGGTGCTAATCCCAACGAGTCCCTCGTGTTAATATTAAAAGGCACCATCTGTATTTTTACGCTCGCAAAAGCATTTTATATCATTTCAATTTTTATGCATTTAGGAGATGAGGTAAGAACAATGGTGATGACTGTTGCAGTCCCTTCTCTTTTATTTGTCTGGTTTATTATTGCATTTATCGCAGATGGATCGTCATTCAGGAATTTAAGAAATACGGATGCCGGTATCAGGACATACGTTGAGCAACCTCAACAGTTTCATCACGCGGCACCCGAGCCTGCTGAAAAGAGCGATAAGAAATTAGATTAAAAATTAGGTTAAAACATAAAGAATAAATTTTTAAATTAGCTGTTGCCCTTCGCAATGGCTAATTTTGCTTATAATATTATCATGAACAAAAAAGCTTTTATTGCTCTCCTTGTTGCGATTTTGCTACCCTTGAGCGGTTATCTTTTGGTGAGCTATTATAGTAATAATGCAGTGCACATGCCACAACGCTTTTTTTACGATAGCGTAAATGTGGTAAAAGATAACGGGAAAATTACTTATGATACTGCATGGCACCATGTTGAAAATTTGCATTTTACCAATCAATTAGGCCAGAACGTTTCACTCAATGATTTAAACGGAAAAATATTGGTGGTTGATTTCTTTTTTACTCATTGCCCCTCGCTTTGCCCCAAGTTGGCTGTTGCTATGAAAAAATTGCAAAACTCTTTTCCAAATAGCGATTCTATTGTTCAGTTTGTTTCTCTTTCCATCGATCCTGAACACGATTCTGTAGCACAATTGAGAAATTGGGCACAGAAATATAACGTAAACCCTGATAGCTGGTGGTTAGGAACCGGAAATAGGGACAGTATCTATAATTTTGCTTTAACCGAATTAAAAGCAAGTGTTGCAGACTCTAATATTGATACCGCTTTTATTCACTCAGATAAATTTTTTCTGATTGATAAGAACAAGGTGGTAAGAGGCTGGTTTGATGGTTTGGATTCTGTTGCCCAGTCTAATTTAGTGAGCGATATTCCTTTATTAATGCTGGAGAAGGATAAGAAAAAAACATTTGGGGATTTTTTTAAAGGCCTTTTAAAATCTGGATAAGGCATTAATGAAAGCAGATATACCTAACAAATTTCCCAGGCCAGTTATAAGAAAAAACGATAAATCAGCCCGTATTTTAATTTGGGCTGTTTCGATAATTGTATTTATTGCTATTGCTTTTTTAGCAGGCTTGAAGCTGAACATTAAAACAAATTTTAACCCTCATATTTTTGCGGCTTTTAATGCAATTGCTAACTCATGCGTTGCAATTCTTTTAGTTGCAGCGCTGGTAGCAGTAAAAAAGAAAAGGTACCTGCTTCATAAAAAAATGATGATAGCAGCCATCATACTCTCTGCACTTTTCCTTGTTTCCTATATCTGCCATCATTTGCTAAGTGGCGAAACGAGGTTCGGCGACTTAAATCACGACGGAATATTAAGCCCTGATGAAAAATTGCTGGCAGGTTCACTACGTTATGTTTATTATGTTATTTTGATAACGCATATTCCTCTTGCCGGTATCATACTTCCTTTTATTTTGTTCACTTCTTACCGCGCTTTATCAGGACAATATGAAAAACATAGAAAACTGGCAAGAATTACGTGGCCTATTTGGTTGTACGTAGCGATAAGTGGTGTGGTAGTTTATTTGCTGATAAGCCCTTATTATTAAAGTGGTAAATAGTTGCTCAGCTTAACAGCGATTATTTTTGAATTAATTTCTTTAAGGCAGTTGTTTATTTCTGATAAATGAAATGATTTTTTCAGTTGCCCCTGCATTTTTATAAACATAATCTCTTGCTGCAGCACTTCGTGCTGCTAATTCTTCTTTATTATTTAATAAATTATCAACTACTTTTTCCAGGTCAAGTGCATTTTCAATACTAATTCCTCCGGAACAATCAATCATCTCTTCAGCTTCAAAATTTCTGTAAAACTCCGGGCCGAAAATAACAGGTTTGCCATACACAGCGGCTTCGAGAATATTATGTAGCCCATCTGCCCCAAAACCGCCACCAACATAAGTTATAGTTGCATAATAATATAAATGAGAAAGCATCCCAACATTATCAATAATAAGGCAGTTTGACTCAGCAAATCTCTCATTAGAATTTGAATTTGCCCACTCAGAATAAAAAACGGAACCTTCAAATTTCTTTTTTACATCATTAAGGTTTTCCTGGTCAATTTCGTGGGGAGCAATGATGAATTTTATTTCCGGGTGTTGCCTTACATAATGAGTCCATTCCGCTTCATCATCTTCCCAGGTACTTCCCATCACTATTACTTTATGATTACCACAAAATTCATTAATGCCATCGGTTTCTGTGAAATTTGCAGCAATATTAATTACCCGGTCACATCTTGTATCTCCCGAAATGGTTATCTTTTCTGCCGAAACTAATTTTTCTAACCAACCTTTTGAATTTTCATTTTGCACAAAAAAATGTGTGAAAGCTTGAAGCATATTTTTGTAAAAACCGCCATACCATTTAAAGAAAACCTGGCTTTCCCTGTAAACGCCTGAAATCATTAGCAAAGGAATTTTCCTTTTTTTAATTTCCTGCAGGTAATAATGCCAGTACTCATATTTTACCCAAAACACTAAATCAGGTTTTACGATATTTAAAAACTTTTTTGCATGAATTTTCGAATCCATTGGCAGGTAAAAAATATTTTCAAAATCTTTATTATTTTTTATGATTTCAAAACCTGAAGGAGAAAAAAATGTAACGACAATAAAAATTTCAGGTGATGTTTCTTTTAATTTTTGCAAAACCGGCCTTCCTTGCTCAAATTCACCAAGGCTGGCGCAATGCATCCAGACAATTTTTTCATTTTTTTTCGATAGAATAGCCTCGCGCAGTTTTTTAAATATATTTTTTCTACCTATAATCCAGAGCTTAGCTTTTTTATTCCAGAAAGAAACAAAGTAAATCCCTGTTTTATAAATGAATAAAAAGAGGTGGTAAAATAAAATCAAGAATGTAATTATTTTAATTTCAAATCTAAGTGGTAATTTTTAAAATAGCCAGCTACATAAAGGTTTAATTGCCTAAAAATATTTTTTGCATTTGCCTAATCCCTTATTGTTCCGGCTATCCTTTGAAGCTCTTTAAGTTTCCCGTTCGCTTGTTGCCGAATTTCAGGATTATCTGATTTAGATAAGCTAACTAAAGATTTTAATGCATTTGTTAATAGCTCTTTTCTTTCTTTGGAATTAGAAATAATTTGTTGAGCATCTGCCCGTGTTAAATTACAGCTAATTTTAGCTAATTGGATCTCGTCATTTAATTGCTGAATCTTTTCTAAATCGGCTGAAGAAGTTTCTTGATTTTTTGTAGAGCTACTTTCCTTCGAAGCAAGATCTGACTGCAAAGTTATTATCGTTGTATTCAATGATTTTATATTTTGTTTTAAATTATCATTTTCACTTTGTTGCCTGTTTATAGTAGCTTGTAATGGAGCTATCTCAGCATTTGATTTATCAGTTTGAGTATTTATATTATCTGTATTTGATTGAAGCAAGTTCTCTAAATCTTTTATCCGTTTATTTTTGGCGATCAGGTCACTGTTCAATTGCAACCATTTTTTTTGATTGCTATCTAAATCAAAATTACCTGCCGCCAGGGCATAACGAATATTTCCGATAGCACGCCTGTTTTCAAGTGTTTGATTAAAATATTCATTTATTTTTTTGAACAATATTTCATCGCCTCCGGAATAATTATTTTTATTTTGGCTAAAGCTATCAATAACATTTTTGAAATCAGATTCTTCTATCGAAATTTGTGTATCAATTGAATCCATGGCTGGAGAAACGCTGGATTGTACAAACAAAGATGCATAATGCTCGTCCGCTTTTTGTAATTGCAAAAGTTTATTAAGCAATATATCTGTCTCAGATAATAATTGTTTTTGCGGCGCTGAATTATTTATTTCGTTGGTGTTGGCGGTTTTAGTGGGAGGTGTTTTATGATAAAAAAAAGTAAAAAAAAGTATCACCAATATTATAGTCGCTAAGTAAAAAATGGCAAATGTTACATTTTTTTTATTACCTGGTATTTTATTATTTTCCTTCATTAAATTATTTATTATTATTTAAATTTTAAAAAAATAATCCTGCAGAATATCAAAAATGATATGCTATTCCAGCCTGAAAACCTACATACGTAACCGGAAATTTTTGAACAATAGCTTTTGTAGGCAGTTGGGGGTTTATATTCAAAGCGTCACCTGAAATAGAATTTTCATATTCTATTCTTGCTTCGGATTCAGTAACAGTATTCAACTTTGAAACTCCGTTATCGGTATATTGAAGTAATTGCCTGGATTTCGGTTCAAACAAAATATGTGAAAATTGTGCCTCTCCAAAAACGAGTATTTTTCCATGAACCCTTACCTGTATTCCAATACCTCCCATAAAACCAAAAGAAGGATTGTTCAATTTTAAGGTATATGATTTATTAATGTTATCTGTTGAATCAGGCGAGCCACTGCCTGGCCTCTGTTTAGTAATATATTGATTTTCTTTTTGCGTATTGTATGGCTTGATTGCAATGATTGCGCCTATTTTATTGTAGATATAAAAGTTTGGATGAGATATGGCTTTGAAAATAATATTTGGAGTAAAGGTGTAGAAACTTTCGTAATAAGTTATTTTAGATTGCTCATTATACAAATAATCTATCCCTCCATTGGTTTCATCTGTATGCGTATAAGATGAATCTTTGATTTTGCTGATGGTGCTTCTGAAATATTCAAAATCTAAACCAATATTTATAAAGTCGTTAATAATATATGAAATACCGCCACCAAACCTAAATCCATCACCAAGTCCCTTTGTTGCGGTTTTAGAAGTTACGTTTTCTTGTGTGATAGTTGACCCGGTAGCCTTAACGGAAACAGATGTAATATCATCAGGATAAAATTTAAAAGTAGAACCAAGGGCCATATCACCGCTTGCATGTAAATTAATATAAAATCTCGGTTGTGATTTTATTTTAATTTGAAATGGGATTTGTGCTGAATCTGGTATTCCGGAGTTCTGGGAAAAAACATCGATCGAACTACAAGAAAAGATTAAGATTAAACTTATGATTGAGATAGATGGAAACTTATTCATATTAAATTGATTAGTTATTATTTGATTTTATGAAATCTTTTACCACAACATTAATACAATAAAATTAAATAATAATTAGCGTTTCCCGAGTAACAAATATTTACGAAACAAACTGTAGAAAAGTTTTAGAAAGTTTTGAATTTTTAAAACCAAGGAATTTATTCAATAGTTATTGAAAATGAAATAAGTAAATAGGATTTTAATGAACAATTTCAAGGTATTTTTTATTTAACCAACCGCTCAGGATTTGCCCCATTTTATTATCGTAAATTGTATAAATAAATCCATTTTTTTCCTTTTTGGGAATTAATATCGCATTGCTCCAATGATTTATATAAATATTTTCCCTTGAATTATCATTTGGCAAGCTATAAAAATAAGCTTTGGATATAACAGTATATTTTTCATTTGCAATATCCAAACTTGTGACCGCCTCATCATTTATTTTTTGGTTTGTGTCAGTAAGAGTAGGAGTATTTATAGGGATAGATTTTTTTGTAGAATCTATAGATGAAGATGGAATATTAGAATCCTTTTTTTTAATTGGTTGATCTTTTTTTTGATAGAAAAACCAATACCCACCAAATGCAATACAAATTGAAAGGATTAATATACTTATTAAGGTAATATTTTTTTTACTCGATTTTTTTGGAGGTTCTTCTATTATTTTTTTAGCAGTAACAAATTTATTTTCGTTAGTTACAGAAGAGGAATGTTGGTTGGTATGATTAATTGTAACTTTTTTTTCAACAAAATTAAATTCGGGTAGGGTTTCAGATTTTTTCTGCCTGTTAAATAAATTATATTCATTATAATTGAGATTATAATTATTAGAAATTATTTCCTCTGCTTTTATATATATTCCATGCAGATTTTTAGCTTCCTCTTTTTTACCAATATTTTTAAAATGGGTTAAGATAATTTCTATTTCATCTATGTCATTTGGATCTTTCTCCTGGTTAAATGAGTTCAAATTATTATTACTGCCCTTCTTACTCTGTTTTATTTTATACAACCAAACTTTATCAGTAGTAGCAGATATTTCCCTGGAAAAAATAAGAGTAGCTGCACCATAAAAATGAGGAAAGTTTTTGTCTTCTAAATATATTATTGACTCAAGTTTGAAATTATCAATAATATTCTGGCGTAGCTTTTCAATTTCTATATCTGCATTATACAAAATAAATGCAGGTACAACTATTGCCAACCTGGTTCCTAGTTTAGCATCCTTTAAAATTAAATTAAGGTAAAAAATTTCTTTTCGGGTGGCTTCTTTTATGAAATCACCTTCAACCGTCATTGTATTTTCACTGGTTGAAAAAATTAAATTGGAAACAATAATATTAGGCCTTAAACCCGAAGAGGCAAAAGGTTCCCCAGGTTTTAAATTTGGATTTTCTATGCCATTCAAAAGCATATTCATTGCACCGATGCGCCGATTAGATAAATCAGATTCGAATCCAACAAATTTTTGGGAATCAAAATTATTTTTAAACACTTTATCTTTCAGTTCATTTTCATTGGCAATATATTTTGCACAACCAACTAAAAGGTTTCCGTTTCCTATTGTAGGGTCAAGGATTATATCTTTAAATTCAGGCTGAATAATAGAAACTATTAAATTGACAATATAATTTGGGAGATATGTTTGCCCATTCGAAGCTATTATTTCTGTTTTATTTAATAGGTATTCAAATATTTTGGCTTTGGTGTTGCCATCTTCATTTTCCATTATATTAATAATGTCAACTGATTTAGCCAATGATTTTGGAGTGGGTGTTAAAAGTAAATCTCCTTTTATAAATTCATTAAAAATGACATCGGCTCTATAATTTTTTAATGAATCAATTACGCCATTTTTTTGAGTAAAAAGCTCATGCATGCTTTTAGCGTCAAGATTTTTAAAAACTTCCCAGGTTATAGCTTCAGGTTCTTCTATATTCGAAACTGGCGAATTGGAAAAATTTTCAGATTTTTCGAAGGTTAACTTATTTTCACTTACTTTTTTAAAAAAAAACAAATAACTAATCAAATCCAAAATGATTACAGGTTTTAGCTGGCTTAAAGGCCAGCAGGCCTCCCACTTTTCATCAATTCTTTTTTGTAATTCGATTGTAAGCATAATTTAAAGAATATTATTCTTTATAAATAATCTTCCTACCTATCAAAGGTAAAGTTCCTTATTTGTTTATAACAAAGCCAAAAAAATAAAAATGGCTTTACATTCAAGGGGAAAAGGTATAAAAATTGATTCTTTGTACTTTGTTTGTTAATTTCTTTTAAAGAGTTTCAGAAAAATCAAAAAGCCACCCTTAAAACTTTATGGAAAATAATACTTTAAAATAGGAATTTCAATTAAATGTTCGTTTACTGTAATTCTTAGCAATTGGAACGCTGCTGTTAATTCTATTGCAATCCCTATCTTTGCAGCCTTTAAAAAAAACCTTATGAAACCAATACACATGGTGGATTTAAAGCAGCAGTACCTTCATATAAAAGATAAAATAGATGCTGCTGTTTCCCGCGTTCTGGATAGTACAGTTTTTATAGGCGGTCCTCAAGTGGCTGATTTTTCAAAAAATCTGGCTAATTACCTAGGCGTAAAACATGTAATTCCCTGCGCCAACGGAACTGATGCGTTACAAATTGCAATGATGGCGCTTAACCTTCAGCCAGGAGACGAGGTAATCACGCCTTCTTTTACTTACGTAGCAACAACTGAAGTAATTGCGTTATTAAAACTCAAACCTGTATTTGTAGAAGTAAACCCTAAAACTTTTTGTATCGATCCAGAGGCAATTAAAAAAGCCATCACTAAAAACACCAAAGCGATTGTTCCGGTTCATTTATATGGCCAATCTTGCGAGATGGAAGAAATAATGGCCATCGCTAAAGAACATAATTTATTTGTAATTGAAGATAATGCACAAGCTATCGGAAGCGAATATACCTTCAAAGATGGCACCACAAAAAAGACGGGAAATATTGGCCAGATCAGTTGCACTTCTTTTTTTCCCAGTAAAAACCTGGGATGTTACGGCGATGGCGGCGCTGTTTGCACCAATGATGACAGCGTTGCTGTAAAAATAAAAATGATTGCAAATCACGGGCAAAGCAAAAGGTATTATCATGATGTTGTTGGTTGCAATTCAAGGCTTGATGCATTGCAGGCGGCAATATTAAATATTAAATTACCGTTATTGGACAGTTATATTTCTGCCAGGAGAAAAGCTGCGGATTTTTATGACAATGCATTTAATGATAATAAAAAAATTACTATTCCATTTCGGGCAAAAAATAATAAGCACGTTTTTCATCAATACACTCTTATTCTTGACAAAGTTGAAAACCCGGAAAGTTTTCGTGATGATTTGGTAGCATTTTTAGCTGAAAATAATATTCCATCAATGATCTATTATCCTGTGCCGGCTCATAAGCAAAAAATGTTTGCAGCTTTTGGGGGCGGAGAATATGATTTGGAAAAAACAGATTGGCTTACGCATCGCGTTATTTCTTTGCCAATGCATACAGAATTAGATGAAGAGCAGCAGGGTTATATCACAAAAAAAGTATTGGAATACGTAAATAAATAAAAATGAATATTGCGGTTATAGGAACAGGATATGTAGGTTTAGTAACAGGAACTTGTTTTGCAGAAACTGGAAACGATGTGATTTGTGTGGACATAGATGAAGAAAAAGTAAAGAAATTATCATCTGGAAAAATCACCATTTTCGAACCAGGGCTGGAAAAACTTTTTGAAAGAAACAGAAAAGAGGGGCGTTTGAAATTTACCACTTCACTTGCTGATGGCATTAAAAATGCAAAAGTAATTTTCCTTGCTTTGCCAACACCTCCTAACGGTGATGGTTCTGCAGATTTGAAATACATTTTGGACGTTGCGGATAATATTGGCAAACTTTTAAAGAAAGGCTTTTATAAAATAATTATTGATAAAAGCACAGTACCAGTCGGAACTTCAGATAAAGTAAAAGAGGTAATTCTAAAAAGTGCTAAAACCACTGGAGTTGAAATGCCCGAAAAATTATATGATGTAGTAAGCAATCCAGAATTCCTGAGAGAAGGTGTGGCTGTTGAGGATTTTATGAAACCTGACAGGGTTATTATTGGTACGTCTTCTCAAAAAGCCCGGAATGTTTTGGGCGAATTATACGCACCTTTTGTTCGGCAGGGTAATCCGGTAATTTATATGGATGAAAGATCTGCAGAGCTTACTAAATATGCAGCCAATTCTTTTTTAGCTACCAAAATTTCATTCATGAACGAAATTGCACAATTGTGCGAAAAATTTGGCGCCGATGTAGATATGGTAAGAAAAGGAATGGGAAGCGATGAAAGAATTGGCAGAAGGTTTTTGTTTTCAGGCATTGGTTATGGGGGAAGTTGCTTCCCAAAAGATGTAAAAGCATTGTCCAAATCCGCGCTTCAGGCTGATTATAATTTTAAAATATTAGAAGCTGTGATGGAGGTAAATGAAAACCAAAAAATTCATCTCGTTCCAAAAATTAAAAAGTTCTTTAAAAATAAACTCAAAGGAAAAAATATTGCATTATGGGGATTGGCTTTTAAGCCAAACACAGATGATATCCGCGAAGCGCCTGCATTAAAGATAATAGAAGAATTAATTAAGAATGGCGCTACTATAAATGCTTACGATCCTGAGGCAATGGAAAATGTAAAAAAGGAACTTGGGAATACGATTTCTTATGCAAAAAATCAATATGAAGCTTTGGATAGTGCGGATGCTCTTGTAATTGCGACAGAATGGAGCGAATTCAGAACGCCTGATTTTAATAAAATGAAGTCTCTTTTAAAAAAACCTGTAATCTTTGATGGCCGAAACTTATTTAACCTATATAAAATGGAAGAATTGGGGTTTCATTACGAGAGTATAGGAAGAAAAGTAGTTGATTAGTTTAAAAAAATTGTTGTAATTGAAAGAAATTGGATTGTTTTTCGTTTTAAGTTCAAAGAAGTAAAGTAAACGAACAAATAACCTGAATTTTAGTTTTGATTAATTTGAAATTTTGTGGCTTTAAATAAAAAGCTTTTAGTGGTATAAGAATGGAAACAAAAAAAACATCAGCATCTTCAAATCAACCCAGGATACTAATCACGGGCGCAGCGGGGTTTTTAGGCTCTCATCTTTGTGATAGGTTTATCAAAGAGGGAATGTGTGTTATTGGAATGGATAATTTGATAACAGGTGATTTAAAAAATATTCAGCATCTTTTTAAATTAGAGAATTTTGAATTCTATCATTGTGATGTTTCAAAATTTATTCATGTTTCCGGCAAATTGGATTACATACTTCATTTTGCTTCACCGGCAAGCCCGATTGATTATTTAAAAATTCCCATTCAAACTTTGAAAGTAGGTTCTTTGGGAACTCATAATTGTTTGGGATTAGCGCTTTCAAAAAATGCACGAATTTTAGTGGCCTCAACAAGTGAAGTGTATGGAGACCCATTGGTACATCCTCAAACTGAAAATTATTGGGGAAATGTAAATCCTGTAGGCCCACGGGGTGTTTATGATGAAGCCAAACGTTTCCAGGAAGCGATTACCACGGCTTATCATTCATTTCATAAACTGGATACAAGAATTGTAAGGATTTTTAATACTTATGGCCCCAGAATGAGATTGAATGACGGAAGGGCGCTTCCAGCATTTATAGGGCAGGCATTGCGTGGCGAGGGCCTTACTGTTTTTGGGGATGGAAGCCAGACAAGAAGCTTTTGTTATGTTGATGATTTGGTAGAAGGAATTTACCGTTTGCTGATGAGTGATTATTCTCAGCCTGTAAACATTGGTAACCCTGACCAAATTACTTTAAAAGAATTTGCAGAAGAAGTAATTAAGCTAACCAATTCAAACCAAAAAATTATTTATAAACCTTTGCCACAGGATGATCCAAAGCAACGACAACCGGATATTACTTTAGCAAAAAAAATTCTTCATTGGGAACCCAAAATAAACCGGGCCGAAGGTTTAAAAATTACTTACCAGTATTTTAAATCCTTACCTGAATCAGATTGGTATAAGTTGCCGAAAGAATTTGAGAGCAAAAGATGAGTATTTTTAGGATATAATGAAAGTAATTTGTAAAAGAAAATTCACATAATAAAAAACAAAATAAAATAAATTAAATTAAATTAAATTAAATGTACCAAGAATTAATAGATAAAAAGAAAAAGCTTGCCGTAATAGGTTTAGGCTATGTGGGGTTACCTATTGCTTTGGAATTTGCTAAGAAGATTTCAGTGATAGGTTTCGATATCAGTTCTGATAGAATAAAATTAATGCAGCAAGCTATTGACCCAAGTAAAGAACTCGATTCATCAGCATTTAAGAATTGTGATATTGAATTTACTGATAGTCTCGATAAGCTTCGTGAAGCCAATTTCTTTATAGTTGCAGTTCCTACTCCGGTAGATAAGCACAATGTTCCCGATCTTACTCCCGTGATAAAGGCCAGCGAAACGATGGGAAAAGTGCTAAAGAAAGGTGACTATGTGGTTTTTGAAAGTACAGTATATCCCGGATGTACAGAAGAAGATTGCCTTCCAGTAATAGAAGAATTATCAGGCTTAAAAATGTGTGATGATTTTAAATTAGGCTATTCCCCTGAAAGGATAAATCCGGGAGATAAGGAACATACTTTGGCAAGTATCGTAAAAGTGGTAAGTGGATGTGATGAAGAAAGTTTGGAAACAATTGCTAAAGTTTATCAGCTGGTAGTTAAGGCTGGCGTTCACCGTGCTTCTTCTATAAAAGTAGCGGAAGCGGCAAAAATTATTGAAAATACCCAACGTGATTTAAATATCGCTTTAATGAATGAGCTTTCAATTATTTTTGATAAAATGGGTATTAATACTTTTGAAGTATTAGCAGCTGCTGGGACAAAATGGAATTTTTTAAAGTTTCAGCCTGGCTTAGTAGGTGGCCATTGCATTGGCGTGGACCCTTATTACCTTACTTATAAATCTCAAAAACTTGGTTACGATTCACAGGTAATTCTTGCCGGCCGAGTTATCAATGATGGTATGGCTGCTCATGTTGCAAGGAAAGTTTTACAACACATTATTCAGAATACGGACGATATCAAAAATGCGAAAGTATTGGTAATGGGTGCTACTTTTAAAGAAAATGTAAGCGATATCAGAAACTCAAAAGTGGCGGATATTATTAAAGAATTAAAATCATATTCCCTGCAGGTACATGTCACCGATCCTCACGCAAACAGCAATGAGTTAAAACATGAGTACGGATTTGAATTGACGCCTGAGCTTGACGATGATTATGAAGCCGTCATAGTAACTGTTCCACATCATAATTACTTAAACATGGATGATAATACTTTCTCAAAAATTACAAAATCCAAAGCAGTGATAGCAGATCTAAAAGGAATTTATCGTGGAAAAATTTCAAGCCGTAAATATTGGAGCTTATAAAAAATAATAAATTGGAAAACAAATTTCACAACCAGGATTTAAACGCACTTTCTTTTTTAGTTACCGGTGGTGCCGGATTTATCGGAGGCCATATTGCTGAATATTTATTAAAAAATGGGGCAGGAAAAGTAAGGGTTATTGATAACTTCTCTAATGGTTTTCAATCCAATCTTGATGTACTCTCAGTTTATAAAGGATTTGAATTTTTCGAAGGGGATATTAGGAATATTGAAACCTGTAGAAAAGTATGTGAAGGTATTAATTATGTGAGCCACCAGGCCGCCTTAGGCTCTGTTCCCCGATCTATAAAAGTACCTTATGATACGAATGATGTAAATGTCGGCGGTTTTGTAAATATTCTAAAAGCAGCAGTAGAAAATAATGTGCGTCAATTCGTTTATGCTTCTTCCTCTTCTGTATATGGGGATGAACCGTCATTACCAAAAAAAGAAGAAAGAATAGGGAATTGTTTGTCTCCTTATGCCGTGAGTAAAAGAGCTGATGAATTGTATGCTGATGTTTTTGCACGAACTTATGGTATTCCTGTTTTGGGGTTTCGCTATTTTAATATTTTTGGCCCACGCCAGGATCCGGATGGCCCTTATGCTGCGGTAATCCCTCTTTTTGTAAAAGCGATCATGAATAATACTTCTACTTTTATAAATGGGGATGGTGAACAAACAAGGGATTTTACTTTTGTCGAAAATGCAGTACAGATCAATGTTAAAGGTATGCTTTCAGATAATGATGAAGCAAAAAATAAAGTCTATAATGTAGCAGTTGGAGAAAATTATTCAGTTAATTTTTTATATAATTCTATCAAACAATATTTGCACAGCAATATAGAACCCGTTCATCGTGAACCTCGCGAAGGAGATATACGCAATTCTCTTGCCGATATCTCTTTGGCAAAAAATTTATTGGGTTATCAACCAACTACCAAATTTGAAACAGGCCTAATAAAAACAATTGAATTCTTTAAAGATTTATATTCGCAAAAATAATTAAGAACTGTTTTAATTTCCTTTAATGCCTTTTATTAAAACCGAATTTCCCGGCCTACTTATTTTTGAACCTAAAGTTTTTGAAGATAACAGGGGTTATTTTTTTGAGAGCTATAATAAAAATTCTTTTTCAGGAGAAGGTATTAATATTGATTTTGTACAGGATAACCAGGCTAGTTCTTCGTTTGGTGTGATTCGTGGTTTACATTTTCAAAATGAACCTTATGCCCAGACAAAACTTTTGAGGGTTCTGTATGGAGAAATTATTGACGCTGTTGTTGACATCAGAAAAAAATCTCCAACTTACGGTAAAGCCTATACGATTTTACTTTCTGCAGAAAATAAGAAGCAACTCTTGGTGCCAAAGGGCTTTGCACATGGGTATTCTGTAATTAGCAAAACGGCAGAGGTTTTTTATAAATGTGATGAATTTTATCATAAAGAAAGTGAAGGTGGAATTGCTTGGAATGATTCTTCATTACTCATAGATTGGAGGCTTCCGCTTGATAAAGCACTTATTTCCGAAAAGGACCGCCAATTACCTTTATTGAAAGATTGTATTCATAATTTTGTTTTTAAAGGTTGAAAAAATGCCTTCTCAAAATTTTATTCCAACAATATTAGTTACTGGCTCCTCTGGTCAATTAGGAAGTGAGATAAAATTGCTTTCAAAAAAATTTTCACATTATAAATTTGTATTTACTTCCCGGGAAGAACTTCCTATCGAAAATTCGAAATTTGTACAATCTTTTTTCGAAACAAATAAAATTGATTATTGCATTAATTGTGCAGCCTACACTGCTGTTGATAAAGCTGAATCAGAAAAGAAAAAGGCTTTTTCAATTAATGCAGATGCAGTTGGGGATTTAGCAAGGGCCTGCTTTGAAAATCAAACTAAATTAATTCATATTTCGACAGATTATGTTTATGATGGCAGTTCAAAAATTCCACTAAAAGAGAACGGTAAATTATCACCAATAAACGTTTATGGCTTTACAAAATTAAAAGGAGAGGAACTGGCTTTGAAAAATAATCCTACTACATTAATCATTCGAACTTCATGGGTATATTCTTCTTTTGGAAATAATTTTGTAAAAACGATGCTGCGCTTATTTAATGATAAAGAGGAAATAAATGTGATTAATGATCAGATAGGCAGCCCTACTTATGCTGCTGACATTGCAGATGTGATTATGCAGTTGGTTAGCAAAAATGAAGAAGGGAGCAGTATTAATGGAATTCTAAATTTTTGTAACAGTGGTATAACGAACTGGTTTGAATTTGCTGAAGAAATAAAAATTTTGGCCAATAGTTATTGTAAAATAAACCCTATACCAACTTCATCATATAAAACCGCTGCAAAACGTCCGCCTTATTCTGTTTTGGATACTTCAAAAATCCGGGAACTTCTTCATTTAAATATTCCTCATTGGCAGGATAGTTTGAAGAAATGTATGGAAATGATAAATCAATAAAATTTTATTACCTTTTTTTAAAATAAACCGGCAGAAGTTTTTCCGCAGGTTTTTATTTTAAGATTCCAAAGTCTTTTTTTATTATTTTAAAACCAGCTTCCCGTCCAGCTTTCCCCTACTTTATTTCCCATTTTTCTTTTTCGTCTTTTTGCTTTCGCATTATGGATAAACATGGTAACAAACATCAGGGGAATAAATAAAATAGTAAGTGGTGGAATACCCATCAAAGAAATCCATTTTCCTCCAAATTGCCTGCGCATGGGCCGTTTTAACCTTTCGGCTATCAAATACATACTTGGTACCATTATTAATGTCATAAAGAATGCAAATGCTAATCCGAATATAATAGTCCAGGCAAGAGGTTTCCAGAACACCGTACTATCGCCACCGAAGAAAATATGTGGATTAAGTTCGGAAAACATCGTGACAAAGTTGATGTTGAAACCAATTCCAAGAGGAATCAATGCAAAAATTGCTGCAAGAGCTGTGAGCATAACCGGAATAATCCTGATCTTTCCTGCCTGAATTACCGCTTCCCTTGTTTTCATTCCCCGGGCTCGTAGTTCATCTGCAAAATCAATCACCAAAATTGCATTTTTCACTACAATCCCAGCCAAACCAACAATTCCAATGCCTGTCATTACTACAGAAATTGTCATTTTTGTAATGGCAAAACCAAGTATAACCCCGATGATACTGAATAGAATTTCAGTTAAAATAATAATTGATTTACTTACCGAATTAAACTGCAATACCAGGATGAATAGAATTCCCATTAGCGCATATATTAGTGCTTTTCCAAGGAAAGCTCCTGTTTCAGCCTGTTGGGCACCTTCACCTGTTTGCTGGATAGTTACACCGGGCCCTTTTTTACCAAAATTTTGAATAGCGGTTGCAATCTTCTGATTTACTGCCGTAGGCGTATATCCTGAGAGTACATTGGAAACTAAAGTAATCACTCTTTTTACATTCTTTCTTTTAATACTTCCGTATGTACTTGTAAAGTCAACATTTACTAAAGAACTAATAGGAATAGATTTTACCTGGCCACCACTGGCCATATCCCGGAAAACAATATTCATATTCAACAAATCTGCCAGGCTTTTTCTTTGCAATTCGTTATTTCGTAATTGTATTTTATACTCATCTTCCCCTTCCTTTATTTTTGAAACCTCCTGCCCAAACAAAGCAGTTCTAATCTGCTGGCCGATTTGCGCTGTAGAAACCCCTTCAATCAAGGCACGTTGCCGGTTTATGGATAAAGTAATTTCGGGGTTTGTAAGGTCTACATCGAGTTTTAAATCTTCTATGCCTGGTATTTGCAAACTGTCCAAATAATTTTTCAATGCAGATGCTGTAGATGTGAGCTGATCAAAATTTTCACAGGCTACTTCAATATTAATTGGTGGATCAGTTGGTGGGCCATTTTGTTCCTGTGTTACTGAAATTTGCGCCCCTGGAAATCCTTTGGTGGCATCTCTAATAGAATCCAAATAAGGCGTAGTTGAAACATCGTTTCTTTTTTCAAATTCTACAAAAGAAACCTGTACTCGCCCTAAATTAGGATGTGAAGCCCTATCGCCACTCATTGGGTCGGATGCACCAACAGCCACATTTGAAATGATACTTTCAACAATTGGATTGGGTTTTCCTGAAGTTCCATCCAAAACATTGGAAACTCTTTTTTCAATAACGTTGGTAATAGAATCCGTATAATCTACGCTTGTTCCAACCGGCAATTTGAGATAAACATAAATAAAATTGGGATCGCCTTTTGGAAAAAATTCTACCTCCACATTTCTTAAAGAGAAAAAAATAAGTGAAAAAATCAGCAGAACAAAAGTTCCTACTAAAAGCCAAACCGGGCGCCATTTTGCAACAGCCCATCTCAGTAATTTTTCATAACTACCCATAATGGCGGGTAATACTTTATTTTGGAAAGAATGTATCCAACTATCAAATAAATAAGTATTTAATACTACAATTATTGAAAATAAAATTAAGATGTTTCCAACAAATGGAACGCCAAGCAAATCGAATAATATACCGGCCATCAGTGAAATTAAAAAAGCTTTACTTTTAAATATAGAAGATTTTCTTTTAATTGTATTGTCTTCCGGATGGTTCATAAAGTCAACTGCAAAAACCGGGTTCATAAGAAAGGCAACAATCAAAGAAGCCGATAAAGTGAATATCAACATTGTTGGCAAATAAATCATGAATTTACCAATAATGCCAGGCCAGAAAAGAAGAGGGAAAAATGGGGCCAGCGTTGTCACGGTACCCGAAAACACAGGCACAAAAATTTCTCCGGCAGCCATCTTCGCGGATTCTGTTGCCGATACCTTTCCCTTGTTTTCCATGAAAATACGATGGGTATTTTCTATAACTACAATGGCATCATCTACAATAATACCCAGCCCAAATAGTAACGCGAAAAGAACAATGAAGTTTAATGTTACATCTCCTCCTACAATTACATCAGCAGCGGGTAAAAACAGGAAGGCAACAAACATACTTAGAGGTACAGAAAGCGCCACAAAGAATGCATTGGTAACTCCCATAAAAAACATAAGTATAACAAGGACAAGTATAAATCCAATTACAATGGAATTAACCAAATCATTAAAAGAAGTACGTGTAGAGCGGCTTTGGTCCCCGGTGATGACCACATGCAAATTTGAAGGTAAAATATTTCCTTTCATTTCTGCAACTGATTTCTTTACATCATCAGATGTCTGTATTAAATTTTCACCAGATCTTTTTATGATATTAAGAGTAACAACATTTTTACCATTCAACCGGGCATAGCTTTCACTCGTTTTTACAGTATCTTTTATGTCAGCTATGTCTTTAAGGTAGATAGGAGCGCCGGAAGTATTTCGAACAATTATTTTAGCTATATCAAAAACTGAGGAAAACTGACCTCTTATTTGCAGTGTGCGTTTCATATTTCCAACATCCAGTAACCCACCGGAGATATCCATATTTTCATTTTTCACAGCTGTGGCAATATCATTGAAAGTAACCCCTGCACTTTGCATCTTATAATTATCTACATTAATCTGGAATTCCCTTTCAGGAGCTCCTACAATATCAACCCTTGTGATTTCTGGGAGCTCCTCTAACTGGTCTTTAGCATCGTCTGCAAATTTTTTCAGGCTCATCAAATCATAATCGCCGCTGAGGTTTACAAACATAATTGGAAGCTCACTTAAACTTACTTCCTGTACATCCGGGTCCTGCGTAAGATCGGTTGGCAAATCTTTTTTTGCTTTATCTACTGCGTCTTTTGTTTTTTGTAAAGCCACTTCGGTCTTTACATCCGTTTCAAACTCTACGGTGATAGCAGAATAATCCTGGATAGATGAACTGGTGATTTTATTGATTTTGGCATCTGTAATTCCCTTTAACTGCTTTTCAATTGGCTTGGTTACCAGGTTTTCGATATCTTTTGGTGAGTTGCCTGCATAAATAGTTTGTATATAAATAGTAGGAATTACAATGTCCGGAAATTGTTCTTTTGGCAAAGTAACAAATTGGAATATTCCTATTATTGATACAAAAATGATGAGAAGATAAACTGGAGTTTTGTTCTTTATTGCCCAACTTGTAGGCTTAAACTCCTTATATTTTTCATTAAAATTTTCCTTAAAGTTCATATAAAATAATATTGCGCTTTTCTCTAAGCATTAATAATTTGTCTAATTATTTCTCTGTTGTAGTAATAGGCTGGCCATCAAATAAGCCCTGGTAGCCATCTGTAATTAATTGTTCTCCGTTTTGGAGCCCTTGTTTTATTTCAATACTATCTCCAGACAACTGTCCTGGAGTAACATTCACCTTTTTTGCAATCATTTGGCTTCCACTCTTATCCCCTACTAATACAAACTTTCCATCCTGCCCTGTCTGCAAAGTGTTTACAGGAATAGCGATTGAATTTGGAGCATTATAATCCATTATATTAACCAAGGCTATTTCATTTGGACGAAGTTTCATCCCTTTAGGAACTTTTATTTCAGCTGTAAAACCCCGGGTTGTTGTTCCAATAGTTTGGCTCAAAAATGAAATTTCACTATCGAATGTTTTATTGCCATCAGGAAAACTAACTGTTACTTTAGTTCCCTTGCTTACTTGCGCTGTATAATTTTCCGGAACTGTAACAATAATCTTTAGCTCGGACTCATTTACAATCCTGATGTACCCTCCTGTCAGGGGATTCCCGTTAAAAGCTTCGCCTATATGAGTTGTAATATTATCAACTGTGCCGTTTACATTACTGTAAACATTGCTTTGGTTCGCTTGTTCCTGTGATGTATTTACCTGTGCTTGTATTGCTTTTATTTGATTTTCTAAAGTTTCTACCTGGGTTTTATCCTGAAGTAATTGTACTTCAGTTCCTATCTGCTGGTCCCAAAGATTTTTTTGTCTTTGATAAACTGATTTTGCCAGGCCGAGCTGTGCCTTTATACTTCCCAATTGTTGTTTTACAGCCAATACATTTTGCTGAGCAAGAGCATCATCCAATTTCAGGATCAACTGGCCTTTATGTACTTTATCGCCCTGTTTTACATAGATACCCTTAACAACGCCTGGTTGCCCGGTTGGAGTAATATAGGAAACATTTTTATCGTCTACGCTTCCCTGTAACATAAGGTAATGCTTAAAATCAACTGTGTTTACCGGAGTGAATGACACTAACTTAGGCTTCACATCTGATGCGCTCGTATCAATTTTTGCTATATCTGTTTGCAGGTTAGTTATTTTACTATCCAGCTTATCTTTTTCTGATTGCAGCTTTTCCAATTGTGCTTTTTTTGCACTTAATGAATTTTCCCCTTTATCTCCACAGGAAGAAATAAACGATACCAATAGAATCATTAACCCGGTAGTTACTAATTTTTTCATTGTTTTATTATTTGGTACTTTGGTCATTTTTTTAATTGTTTATAATTTTCCTGTAGCAGTCAGGTAATCTATTTTAGCTATAATTGCATCGTATAATGAACTGTAATAATTATTCTGAGCTGTAACTAAATCTGCTTGTGCGGTAGATATTTCCTGGTTACTGCCCAGGCCTTGTTCATATTTTAATTTGGTTGAATTGTAAACCTGTTGTGCCAGGCCAACATTTTCTTTCTGTGCATCCAGTGTGAGTAAGGCTGTCTTAAAATTAATTCTTGATTGTGCGGCATCATTATCAATAGAAGATTTTAACTGGCCTATCTGATTGTTCAGTTTCATTAAATTGTATCTGGCTGTGGCAATATTTGCATTTCGGCTGCCGCCATCAAAAATGGGAATTGATAAGCTAAAACTTAGAAACGAATTTCCATACCAGGGTTCACTTCCCTTAAAAAAATCAAATTTGTTTCGCTGTGCATTTTGGTTAACGTTAGCAGAAAAAGATAAAGCTGGTATTTTACTCAGTTGGTACCTTCGTATATTATATTTGCCTAGGTCAATAGATGTTTCTAATAGCTGAAATTCCTTTCTGTCCTCATAATTATAATTTTCATCAAGAATATTGGATTTTATTTCAGCATCGGATAATGTATCAGTAAGATTAATTTGATCACGCTGTGGAATATTCATTAAAAATTTTAGCCCCTCTTTTCCCGCGTCAATCTGATTTTGTGCTTTCAATTTTTGTGTTTCTAAATTACTTAACTGAACCTGCACTTTGTCCACGTCTAGTTTTTCAACAAAACCGTTTTTATAAATCTCTTTGGTATCATGAAGTAGCTTTTCATAATTCGAAATATTGGCATCCAATGTTCCAATTTGCCTTTTTGCCAGCACCAATTGATAATAAATTTTATAAACGTTTGTTTTTATTTGTTCTTTGGTAACTTCTTCAGTTAGTTCGGCATTTTTTAATGCAGTTTTTCTTGCCTGCAAACCGACAAATACCTGTCCATCAAAAAGAATCTGCTTAAGAGCTGCCCCGTAATTGCCATTATATTTTGTTCCAAATTTTATAGGTATATAAGTGCCTGGAGCCCCTCCTGTAAATTCTGCAGGAATAAGTTGAGTAGCTATAGAAAGATAGTCAGTTAAGGAAACATTCCCGCTTATTTGGGGCAATGCTTGTGCAGTATAACCTTTATTAGTTTGTTCCTGAATTTTTATATCAAGAAGTGCATTTTTTACCTGTACGGCATGGCTCATCGCATAATCAACCGCCTCTTTTGCAGTAAAAGAAAGGGCATTTACTTGTGTAGAATCTTGTTGCGCCTGGGCAGAAAAGCAAATAAAGGCTAAAGCCGGAATTAAAATTATTCTTTTGATCGTTACTTTCATCGGTACTTTATTTTTGAAGCTGTTTTTTTTCAGCAAACTCTTTTTGGTATTTTGTAATTAATTTATATCCTTTTGCAGTTGCCATAGCAAAAAGAAAATATTCAATCAATTGTTGTTGGATATAAACCAGGGAATATTGATGCCTGGGAAAAATCTCTTCATTGAAAGCCATCATAATAGTTTCAATTCTTACTTTGCTAATAAGTTCAGCATTTAATTCAGGCCGGTATAATTCTTCTTTTTTACCTCTTTCAACATTCTTCTTCATTATCTCATAAAGGAAATTGTATTTGAATTCAATAAATCTTTTAAAAGTTTGCGGATGCCCTCTTTCTATATCAAATAATATTGATGGATTCATATTATCTAACATTTCCTGCAGGCTTTCCATACCGAGGTAAACTTCATGAACTGCATTTTCAGCTTTATCGCGGCTTTCGCGGCAGCAAATTTTATTATATTCAAGCATTTCTGCAATTACTGCATCTACTAATTCATTCTTATCTTTAAAAGATTGATAAATTGTTTTCTTTGATACGCCTAATTGCGTGGCAATCTCATCCATCGTTACCGATTTTATCCCGTAACGCCTGTACAGTTCATCTGCTTTTTGTTTTATCCTATCTTTTAATTCCATTTCGGGCGCAAAACTAAGGAAACTTTTTATGTTACCAAAGTTTCCAGCAAAAATATTTTTATAAATTGTAAAAATTCAGGGATAAACGGTACATGGCTTACCTTTGAATACTCAATTATTTTTTTATGAAAAAGACGAAAACCTACCAAAGAACCATTCAATATTTTTTACAAGGGTTATTGATCCTGGGGCCAGTTTCAATAACTGTCTATTTCATATATATAGTTTTTGATAAGATTGACAATATTCTTCGGCCGGCGATAAATATACCTGGGCTTGGGTTTGTTATCATAATTGGTTTTATTCTTTTGGTAGGTTATTTAAGTTCTTTTTTTGTGATGGGAAGAATTTTGTCTATTCTTAATAAATTCCTGGAAAAAACACCGGGTATTAAATTATTATATTCATTTGTGCGTGATTTTTTTGAAGCATTTGCGGGTAACAAAAAGAAATTTACAAATAACGTTTTAGCTTGTGTTGATGATAATGATGTTTGGCGTGTGGGGTTTATTACGCAGGAGGATATGAGTATTTTTGGAATGGAAAATTATGTGGCTGTTTATTTACCCATGGCTTATTCGGTTGCCGGAAATGTATATATTATCCCAAAAGAAAGGATAAAGCCTTTAAATTCTATAAGCGCTTCGCAGTCAATGAAATTTGCAGTAAGTGGAGGTGTTACACAAACGATTTCAGATATTACAGATATAATAGATGGCCACTTTGATGAATCTGAAAATAATTAAAACCCATTTTTTTTGAAAAGAATAATTTTTTTATTTTGTTTATTATTAATCGCCACACAATGTTTCTGCTGGGGATTTTATGCGCATAAAAAAATTAATTATTATTCTGTTTTTCTATTGCCTCCCCAAATGCTTTTGTTTTATAAGCCTCATATTAATTTTATTTCAGAACATGCCGTAGATCCTGATAAAAGAAGGTATTCCATAAATGCAGAAGGGACGCGTCATTTTATTGATATTGATCATTATGGCGAGTATCCTTATCCGGAATTACCTCATAAGTGGAAGGACGCAGTTGAAAAATATAGCGAGGATACTTTATTAAAATATGGAATTGTCCCCTGGCAGATTCAAACAATACTTGGCAGGCTGACAAAAGCTTTTAAAGAAAAAAACTTTTCTTCTATATTAAAAAACAGCGCGGAAATAGGTCATTATATTGCAGACTCGCACGTTCCTTTGCATGCTTCTGAAAACTATGACGGGCAGCTTACTGGCCAGAAAGGAATACATGCTTTTTGGGAAAGCCGCATTCCTGAATTGCTGGCAGAAAAAAACTTTAATTTCTTTATTGGGAAAGCTCAATACATTAAAGACCCTTCCGGTTTTGTATGGGAAAGAGTTTTGGAAAGCGCTAAAGCTTTAGATTCTGTTTTAGGATATGAAAAAGAATTGTCACAAAATTTTCCCGCAGATAAAAAGTATTCTTTTGAAAAAAGAAACAATCTTTTGAAAAATCAATATTCTTCTGCCTATACAATCGCTTATGATAAAATGCTCAATGGAATGGTAGAGCGAAGAATGCGCCAATCCATCTTTGCAGTTGCTTCATTATGGTACACGGCATGGGTTAATGCAGGCCAGCCAGATCTTTCAGGATTAGTTAATCAAAATTTTTCAGAAAATGATTTAAAAGAATTTGAAAAATTAAATGAATCCTGGAAAAATGGAAAGGAAATTGGAAGAGATCATGAGTAAAATAAGAAATTAGGAACTTGCAATTTAGAATTTACAGTAAACAAACAAATAAGGATTATTCTTATTTTCATTACAAAACAATTTATTCAGCTTTTATCTTTTCAAATTTTTTTCAACAGTAAACCAACAAAAAATCATGATTTTCTATTTTTTTAATTCAAATTTGCAAATCTGTTTAGAGAAAATTTCCTATCAGAAAACAAAAAAATAAACGCTAAAACTATTTAACTATTTTTCATGATTCACAATTTTAATGCAGGGCCTTCTATCCTTCCTACAAGTGTGTTACAAGAGGCATCAAAAGCAATTATCAATTTTAATAACAGCGGTTTATCTATCCTGGAAATAGGGCACCGCACACCGCTTTTTGAAGCCGTGATAAATGAAGCGATTTCTTTAGTAAAAGAATTGATGAAACTTGATGATGATCATGAAGTTTTATTTCTGCATGGCGGCGCTACCACACAGTTTATGCAGGTACCGATGAATTTGCTGAACGAAAATGAAACTGCTGCTTATGCCGATACCGGCGTTTGGGGCACCAAGGCGATTAAAGAAGCCAAACTATTTGGAAATGTAGATGTAGTATGCAGTTCAAAAGAAAGTAATTATAATTTTATCCCAAAAGATTTCGTAGTTCCTAACGATTCCACATACTTTCACATTACCACCAATAATACCATTTACGGAACTCAATGGCATGAAATTCCGAAAGTAAGTATGCCTGTAGTTGCCGATATGTCGAGCGATATATTAAGCAGAAATTTAGATTTCAATTCATTTGGAATCATCTTTGCCGGCGCACAAAAAAACATGGGAGCTGCGGGCGCTAATTTGGTGGTAGTAAACAAACAAATATTGGGGAAAGTAAAGCGCGCTATTCCCGCAATTATGGATTATAGAAATCATATCCAGGCAAAAAGCATGCTTAATACGCCGCCGGTTTTTGCTATTTATGTGAGCATGCTCACACTTCGCTGGCTCAAAGAAAATGGCGGCGTGGAAGCAATAGAAAAAATCAACAATGAAAAAGCTGCTTTGCTTTATGATGCAATTGATAACAGTAAATTATTCAAACCAACTGCTGCAAAAGAAGACCGTAGTAAAATGAATGTTTGCTTTGTAATGGAAGATGCTGAAAAAGAAAAGGCGTTTCTTGAATTTTCAAAACAAAATAATATATATGGGATAAAAGGACATCGCTCTGTTGGCGGTTTCAGGGCTTCGTTATACAATGCTTTGCCTTTAAGCAGCGTAAAATTTTTAGTTAGTAAAATGAAAGAATTTGAAGCCAGGGAATTACAGTGAACTTCCCTTTTAATATAAAAATATTCATTGATTGATTTATATTTGCTCGCCTTATAAAAATTAAATGCCTTTCAAGGCAAATATTAAAAATATGATATCTATTTCCCCCTTTAAAGCGTTACGCCCCGAACCTCAATTTGCAAAACAAATTGCTTCAAGGCCTTATGACGTTTTAACAACGAAGGAAGCAAAAGTGGAAGCTGAAGGTAATCCATATTCATTTCTGCATATTACAAGAAGCGAAATAGACCTGCCCGCTAACACAGATATTCACAGCACGCAGGTTTATGAAAAAGCTAAAGAAAACCTTGATGCATTTATCAGCAGGCCGATTCTTTTTAGCGAAAGCAAACCTTGTTATTACATTTATCAGCTTATAATGAACGAAAGGCCACAAACAGGATTGGTTTGTTGTAGTTCTGTAACCGATTATGAAGAAGGCCTGATAAAGAAGCATGAATTAACACGGCCTGAAAAAGAACAGGACCGCATTAATCATATCAAAACAACCGGGGCTCAGACGGGTAATGTTTTTCTTGCTTTCAGGGATATTGATGAGTTAAATGATTTGATGGATAACTGGAAGAAAGCCAAAAGCCCTGTATATAATTTTACAGCCGATGATGGAATACAACATAGTATATGGGTAGTGAGCGAAGAAAAAATTATTGATCGTATTACAGAAATTTTCAAAATTAAAGTGGAATGTACTTACATTGCTGATGGCCATCACCGCGTTGCATCGGCGGCTAAAATAAAATATATGGTAGATAATGAAGAAGCAGGGCATTTTCTTTCTACCTTATTTCCTGCTTCTGAATTAAAAATAATGGACTATAACAGGGTAGTGAAAGATTTGAATGGAATGACTGAAGAAGAATTTTTTGATAAAATAAATAAAAACTTTTCTGTTTCAAAAGTTTCAAATGCATTTGCGCCTCAGGAGCCTCATGAATTTGGAATGTATCTAAATAATACATGGTACCAGCTTAATGCGTTGGGGGGCACGTATTCAACTAGCCCGATAGGAGTACTTGACATAACTATTTTACAAAATAATTTATTAGAACCCGTTTTGGGGATAAAAGATCAGCGCACTGATAACAGAATAGATTTTATCGGTGGCATCAGAGGGTTGGGCGAATTGGAAGAAAGAGTAAACAGTAAAGAATGGGAAGTGGCTTTCAGCCTATATCCTGTTACTATTGAACAACTTTTTGATATAGCAGATACAAACAACATAATGCCTCCAAAAAGTACATGGTTTGAACCAAAATTAAGAGACGGGCTTCTCACGCATCTTATCTCATCCTAAAAAGCCTTATTCAGATATTTTTATTTTTCCCGGGTTAATATAATTTTTTGTTTTTATAAAGATTTCGGGTGCTAAACTATTTTATCTTTACCCGATGAAAAAGTTTTTGTTTGGCCTTCTTTTATTCTGTTTTACCTCTCAGGTAATAGCCCAGCAAGAGGATGTTACCCAATTGCATGAAAACGCAAAAAAATTTATGCAGCAGGCAGATTATGGGAATGCTGTGCTTATATTAACACGCGCATTGCAGCAGGATCCACAAAATCTTTCTATTGCCAAGGACCTTTCCCTAAGTTATTTTTTTCAGAAAGAAGATAAAATGGCAATCAATGTTATCAAACCATTTGTAGATAATAATAATGCAGATGATGAGTCTTATCAAATAGCAGGTACCATATACAGGCGGCTAGGCCAGGAAAAAGAGGCAGAGAAAAATTATAAGAAAGCTTTAAGCCTTTACCCAAATAGTGGTGGTTTATACAATGATTATGGGGAATTACTTTTTAAACAACATAATCCGGATGCAATAAAACAATGGGAAAAAGGAATTGAAATGGACCCCTCTTCAGTGAATAATTATTATAATGCCTGCAAGTATTATTATTATCAACGAAATTTTGTTTGGTGCCTTATTTATGGCGAAATTTTTATTAACATAGAATCCTTCACGTCGCGCACTGCAGAAATAAAAGATATTTTGCTGGATGGTTATAAAAAACTTTTTGCATCGCCAGATTTACTCAGCAATTTGAAAGATAAAAGTGCTTTTGAAATTGCTTATTTAACCTGCATGAACAAACAAAACAGTGTAGTGATTCGCGGTATAAATCCTGAAACGCTTACGATGATCAGGACACGTTTTATGCTTGACTGGAATAAAAATTATGATCAAAAATTCCCTTTCAAACTTTTCGCCCTTCAGGAACAACTTCTGGAACAAGGATTATTCCCAGCATATAATCAATGGATTTTTGGTGCTTCTCAAAACCTCGCAGCCTATCAAAACTGGACAAGCAACCATTCTACAGAAACTGACAATTTTAAAAAATTCAAAGAATCAATTATTTTTAAAATACCCAAAGGGCAGTATTATCACTGATTTATCAAATAAAAACTTAAAGCAAAAGTTTTAAAACAGTTTTATTTATTTATTTGTTTAATTTAGAAGTTCACCGGCGGGCGCATATTATTTAATAAATATTTTAAAATTTTAAAAATGATTCCCACGAGGCTTTTCGATTGTTTAGAAATTCACTTAAAAGATTCGCCGGGCAGAACCATGCTTGCAGGAAAGGACAATGGCATTTGGAAGGAATATTCAACAGTTGAAGTAGCAGAGATCGTAAATAAATTGAGTTCCGGATTATTATATTGGGGTATTGGCCCCGGTGATTTTACAATAGAAGGAAGGGATAAAGTTGCCGTTATTTCAAAAAACCGCCCTGAATGGGTAATGCTCGACCTCGCTGTACAAAAGTTGGGAGCCATACTTGTTCCGGTTTATCCTACCATTAGCGAAATTGAACTGGAGTTTATTCTAAAAGATGCTAACGTAAAATTAATCTTCGTAAACGACAAAGATTTATTTGAAAAAGTAAACGGAATAAAACCAAATCTTCCCAATCTGAAAGAAATTGTTTCTTTTGAAAAAGTTGAAGGAGTAAAACATTGGGAAGAGATTCTTTTGCCTTTGACAGAAAATATTTTAGGAGAAATAAAATCCATTTCGGATAAAATAAAAAATGAAGACCTTGCTACCATTATTTATACTTCAGGTACGACAGGAAGGCCAAAAGGTGTAATGTTATCGCATAATAATATTTTGAGTAACGTGGTTGACAGCATGCCTTCTTTTCCACCTGGTGAAAATTTAAAAGCGTTAAGCTTTTTGCCACTGAATCATATTTTTGAAAGAATGGTAAGTTTTCTTTATTTATTTAAAGGAACTAGTATTTTTTTTGCAGAAAGTATAGAAACTATTCCGCAAAACCTTCAGGAAATAAAGCCTCATTTGTTCACTACTGTTCCCAGATTGTTGGAAAAAGTGTATGAAAAAATAATGCTGAAAGGCGGCGAATTAAAAGGTGTGAAAAGAAAATTATTTTTCTGGGCACATGGGTTGGGTTTAAAATTTGACTTTGATAAGCGAAGAAATTTTTTTTACAATATTCAATTATCATTAGCCAATAAATTAATTTTTAATAAATGGAGGGAGGCGCTGGGTAATAATATTATTTGTATTGTAAGTGGAGGAGCTGCTTGCCAGTTAAGGCTTTTAAAGATTTTTACTGCTGCAAAAATTCCTATCATGGAAGGTTACGGGCTTACAGAAACCTCACCGGTAATCAGCGTAAACGGATTCGAAGAAAATGACAGAATGCTTGGCTCTGTCGGCCCTTTGATTCAGAATGTGGAAGTTAAGTTTGGGGAAGATGGAGAAATTTTATGCAAAGGCCCTAACATAATGATGGGATATTACAAGCGCCCTGATTTAACAGAAGAAGCCATGGTGGATGGCTGGTTCAAAACAGGGGATATTGGGATTATGACCGGAAGGTTTTTAAAAATTACAGATCGAAAAAAGGAAATTTTTAAGACCAGCGGTGGTAAATACGTGGCTCCACTGGCAATTGAAAATAAATTGAAAGAATCGAGATTTATAGAAAATATTATGATATTAGGAGCTGGTGAAAAATTTGTAAGTGCTTTGATAATTCCTTCATTTGCTAATTTGAAAATTTGGTGTACTGAGCAGAATATAGATTGTAGCAATAATGAAAAAATAATCAGTAATCCTTTAGTAAAAGAATTTTATAAAAATGAAATCGCACGTTTTGACAAATATATCAATCACGTTGAGCAGGTAAAAAAATTTGAATTACTCGCCAAAGAATGGAGTCCGGAAAGTGGTGAATTGACACCTAAGCTCAGTTTAAGGCGTAAGGTAATTATGGAAAAAAATAAAGAATTAATAACGAATATTTACTCCTCATAAAAAGTTTTACAGTGAACAAATAAATAAGCGGTATTTCTATTTTGCTTCTCTTTAATAACCTCATACCCTAAAAAATATTTGATTCATTTTTTTCATCTACCCGAATTTTTCTGAGAAAATCGTCATAACCTTCATCATGGTTGCTATAGGCACCGTATGCGTCAATGGTATAACCAATAAGGGAATCGTTAGCTTCTATTATGTAAATAACAGAATTATCGCCAGGATTAGATTCTCCTTCAAAACGATAAGTTCTGATAATTTTTAGTTCTTCAGGTTGATAATATTTATTCTTCCCCGCAGTAAAACCCTCAGGTGACATTGTAAATTCATTATTTATTTTTTTCTGACGAAGTTTTTCTAAAACTGCCGAAAGCGTTGTCATGTGTGTTTTATATTGATCGGGTTGATTAGTCATAAATCTTGTTTATATGATAAATTTTGTTTTATCAAAAAGACAAATTACATACCGAAAAAAATAAATTATGAAAACAGGTGAGTTTGTATTTATAAAGATTCGTAGATCTTAATTTTATTGTATAAAGTTTTACGGTCAATTTTTAAGATTTCAGCAGCTTTGGTTTTATTAAAGTTCACTTCTTTTAAAACATTCATGATGGTTTCATATTCTGCTTTAGCGGCAGCATCTTTAAGGTCTACTTCTATTGCCGGCTGATTTCTGGAGTACAAGTTTTCTCCCAAACCATTTTGCTGAAACTCCGGTTGTGCCTGCGCTTGTGTAATTTCCCAGGGTAAAACTTTCGAATTGATTTTTCCTGAAGGAGTAAGTAGAACCGCCCGGCGAACCACATTTCTAAATTCTCTCAAATTGCCAGGCCATGCGTAGTTCAAAAACATTTCTTCCACATCTTCATCATAACCTTCCACGTCTTTTTGGAGTTCTTCATTTGTCCTATCGAGAAAGAATTGTGAAAAAAGAGGAATATCGCCTTTTCTGTTTCTTAAAGGCGGAAGATTGATTGAAAATTCATTGAACCTGTGGTAGAGGTCTTCACGAAATTTCCCTCTTTGATAGGCTTCCTGCAAATTTTCATTTGATGCGACTATAATCCTTACATCAACATCCATTTCTTTTGTACCGCCTACTCTTTTATATTTTCTTTCCTGGATAACACGCAGCAAAGAAGCCTGTACGTCTTTTGGTAGATTAGAAACTTCATCTAAAAATAAAGTGCCTCCGTTAGCCATTTCAAAATGGCCTTCCTTATCCGTAACAGCACCTGTAAAAGCACCTTTTACATGGCCAAATAATTCACTGCCTGATAATTCTTTTGAAAGTGTACCGCAATCCATTGCGATAAATGGCCTTCCTTTTCGTTGGCTGGCTTCATGAATTGTTTTTGCAATTACTTCTTTACCCGTCCCGCTTTCGCCGTATAATATCACACTATAATTTGTAGGTGCTACCATTTCTATTTGCCTGTATATTCTTGTTGTTTCAGTATCCTGCCCAATCAAATATTCATTATTAGAAGAAAGCTGATAATTCATTTTCTTTGAAGGAGATTGGGAAGCAGCTTTCTGGTTTTGAATTTTTTGATCCGGAAGTGGGGCAGCCAGCGCTTTTTCTATTACATTTATTACTTCATCGGGTATAAGTGGCTTGGTAATATAATCAAAGGCTCCAAGCTTAATAACATCCACTGCAGTTTTTATATCGGAATATCCTGTAATAATAATTACGATGGTTTTTGGTTTGCTTTCTTTAATTTTCATCAATACGTCTTTCCCATCTTTATCCCCTAGCCGAAAATCGCACAATACGATATCAAAATGAAACTCATTGAATTTTGCCAACCCTTTTGATCCGTTATGTGCTACTTCAGCGCTGTAACCTTTTTTATTCAGGAAACGGCTCAATAATTCGCACATATCAAAATCGTCATCAATAATCAGTATTTTTTTATTCATAAGTTTAATAATAAGAATTAGGGCTTCAAAGTTAACTTAAATCTTGGTCTTTAGTTCAGGCGAAGAGACAGTTTTTTTTTCAATTTTAACCCAATCTGCATATTCGTTTGGAGATATTTTCTCTCCATATAATTTAGTAAATACTTTTGTGAATTCAGCTCCCAAATATAAAATTATTGAACTATAATATACCCACACCATAAAAATAATTATAGAGCCCGCAGCCCCATAAAGGGAATTAAGGTTACTTTTTTGGATATAAAGATTGATACCTAATTTACCAAGAGTAAAAAAGATAGCGGTTATAAATCCTCCAAACAAGACATCTTTCCATCGGATTTTGGCATCAGGCAACACTTTAAATATAAATGCAAAAAGAAAAGTAGCTACAAGAAGGGAAAGGATAGCATCTGCAATCTGGATAAAATAGATACTATATTGAGCTATAAATTTTCCAATAAATTTTCCAAATGCAGCCACGATTGCATTGAGTAAAAACGAAACAATCATTATCAGGCCCATACTTAAAATTAAAGAAAATGACAATAGCCGTGTTAGAATCAATTTCCACCAGGCCTTATTTTTTTTTATTCTAAGCCCCCAGATTTTATTAATAGAATCCTGTATTTCCCCAAAGATGCTTGTAGCGCCAATTAATAAAATTATAATACTTAAAACAGTAGCAAAAAAACTGTTATTGCTAAGGTGGATATTCTTTATAAGATTTTGAATTTCAGTTGCAGCATTACTTCCCACCAATTTGTTTAATTGTTCATAAACCCTTCCCTGCATTGCTTCTTGCCCAAAAATAAATCCGAATAAAGTGGTAAGCACAACAAGCAATGGCGCAATTGAAAAAACAGTATAATACGCAAGGGAAGCACTGTATTTTAAAATATTATCTGCTGAAAATTCACTTGAAACTTCTTTAATAACTAACAGGAATAAGGATATTTTTTTTTTAAAAGGCATCTAAAAAATTAAATGAGTATTTATAAAGTTACAACAAACGAATTAGAACAAAATGAAACTAAAAAACTAACCTGGTGAAAAAATAAAGTAATTCCGTTACTCATTTCGTGGAGGCAATTCCCCAAGCATAAGCCACTTATCTTATTTATAAACCTATTATTTTTTAGTACTTTATAAGCTACATTTTAGATATTCTCTCAAAAAAATGATTTTGGCAAAGTTTTGTATAATGTTTAGAATGTAATATTATTTTTTAAAATTTAAATTAAATAAAATGAGAAGCCTTTTATACATCATTGCGGTAATTTTAATAATAATCTGGGTTATATCTTTTTTGGTATACCATGTTACCGGAGGATTAATTCACATTTTGCTGGTCATTGCCGTAATCGCTATTATCCTAGGAGTTATCCGGAGAGCTTAATCTTTTTACTAAAAATGGAAAAAAAGAATTTGAACTATTTCTTTGTTTACTGTTATAAACATCTTTTTAAATCATAAAAAATCAACACAATGGGAAATTTATTATACCTGGTAGCTGTAGTTCTTATTATTATCTGGGCTATTAGCTTTTTAGGAGGCTATTACACGGGCGGCCTGATTCATATTTTATTGGTAATTGCGGTAATAGCAATTTTACTAAGGGTAATCAGGTCTGCTTAATTTATTAACTTTTAAAAAATTAATTATGAAAGACTGGAAATTAAAATTTAAAGGAAACTGGAATGAACTGAAAGGCAAAATTAAACAAGTCTATGGAAAACTTAATGATGATCTGAAATACGACGAAGGAAAAGATTGTGAATTTGTGGGACGGTTACAACAAAGGCTCGAGGAAAACAAAAATGAAGCCATCAATTGGTGGATTGAAGGTATATAAGTTTTTCATCAAACGTAAAAAACAAATCTCTCAAAATTGATGAGGTTTTGCCATTTTTTTTAGCTTTATTTTACTGATTAAAACTATGAGCTTCAATAACCAAAAATGATGGTAAATGAAGTTCCTTCGCCATATTTACTTTGGGCAATTATGCTTCCTTTATGGCTTATAATTATATTGTGTGAATTAGCAAGGCCAAGGCCGTTGCCTTTTTCTTTAGTAGTAAAATAAGGTTCAAACAATCGGTCGGATTCCTCTTTTTTCATTCCTTTTCCATTATCAGAAATTATTATTGCACATTTTCCGTTTTCGTTTTTGGTAGTAATTTCTAATATTCCATTATCGCCCATTGCTTCAACTGCATTTACAATTATATTCAGAAAAGCAATTTTTACTTTTTCTATATCTAAGGAAATAGGGCAAATATTATCATCATAATTCTTAACTACTTTTATTTGATTTAATTTAATCCTGTCATTTGCGAGCTCAAGTGTTTCATCAATTATTTTATTAATAGAACTCTCAGTAAAACTAAGTTCAGATACTCTTGTAGTAGCCAATAAATCTGTTACAAGTTGATTAATTCGGTCAGAATTGCGGTTAATCATTGAAAAAAGTAAATCTGAATTTTCGTTCTCAATTTCTGATTTTAATTGTTCGCACGCAAGATTAATATTGGTCAATGGGTTTCTTACTTCATGGGCTATTACACGTGCAATCCTACCTGTTGCTACATATCTTTCAAGGCTTCTTAATTCAATTAATTCTGTATTAAGGTTAGCTAGCTGGTTCACTCTTTCCTGTAGTTCTTCTTTGTATTTTTCTGCCTTTTTGGATGCTATATTCTTCTCTTTATATTCTTTATTATAGATTATAAGAGAATAAATAGTAAGTAAAATAGCAATAGCAAATGATATAATATCGAAAATCTGAATAAGGCTGGAATATTTTGAAACATTATCTGAGCGTTTATTTCGAAGTGAAATCTCTTCCTCCTTCATTATATTAATTCGGTTGTCAATATTTTTTGAATTGGTAATTCCTTCCTCATTTCCTTCTAATTCAGAGGACAAAAATTTATTCCCTGAAGTTGTGGATTTCACATTTTTAATAAAAAGGAATTTCTTACTTATTAAGTATTCAAGTTGCCGAAGGTTCTCTTGTTGAACATCATTATCGATTGTTGATAATTTCAATTTGTCTAAGGTGCTGTCTGTTTTTTTTATGCTGGCATTATATGAATTAATATATTTTTTATCCTCAGTGAGAATGTAGCCCCGGAAAGAAGCCTCGGCTTCAGTTACGAAACCTATAATATTATCAAGATCGTGAATATTTTCATTAGTATGAATGACCCAATACCCTTGTTCTGAAACTTGTTTGGAGGAGATAAACGTAAGAATAAAGGAAATAAACAACAAAAATATAGCAGCAAAAAAACCCATTCTGGTGCGGGTAGTAATTTTTCCTAAAATATTTTTAACCATTTTCTTTGAGTTACTGGTTAAATATACGCCTGCATATTATCATTTCGAAAATTTTCTGATAAGCCAAAAGATTATTATAATTATAATAACAATTATGACGATTCCTACCCAAACTCCTGCTTTAAAAATGGCTCCGATTGCCTGACAGCTATTTAATGAAATAATCAGAATAAGTAATAATGGGATAAGATTTAAATTGAATTTTTTCATGTAAATTTTTTTAATAATTTTATGTTAACGGTAATCTTTTAAATAGGCCTTTGTTTTGGCTCAGCATAAATCCAAAAAATTAATTGAATTATTTATTTTTATCTAAAACATTATGCCAATTACCCATTTTTATAAAATGGTAAATAGAAAATAATTATTAGAATTTTCTAAATCAAAAATCATTCACTAATTTAAAAATTCTGTTTCTCAGTATGGGAAAAATTTTACTCATAACTTATTTATTTTATTTTTGAAAAGTGATTGTGTAAATTTGCTGAAACCATTTGCTGTGTAGGATTATAGAAGAAATTGACGAATCTAAATTTTATTGGCAAAATATTTAATCATTACTATTAAAAGTTTCTATTAATTAACATTTAAAAATTTAAAATTATGAGCGCAGGAAAAATATTAACAGGTGTATTAGCTGGTGCAGCGGTAGGGGCATTAATTGGTATTTTATTCGCACCGGATAAAGGAACAGAAACCAGGCGTAAAATTGCAGAGAAAGGGTCTGATTTTGCAGGAACTGTAAGAGATAAATATAGTGATATCTCTGATACAGTATCTGAAAAATATGATTCAGCAAAGCAAAAACTTTCCAGCCTTGTTTCAGAAGGTAAAAACCTTGGAAAAGATATGGTAACTCAGGCTAAAGAAAAGGCCAATGACATGAGAAATGATGTTAGGAATCATAATCCGGCAAATTCTTAAGTTTGTATTTTTTGAAACAAATTTGCCAGGTGATAATGATTATAAAGAACCAACATGGAAAATGAAAATACCAGAATAGAAGAGTTATTTTATAAATTTAAAGATTACGGGGAAACCACAATAACTTTATTGAAGCTAAAAGCAATCAATAAAATACTGAAGTTTTCTTCAACAGTGATTGTTTCTATTTTTTCAATGATTTTTCTTTTTTTAATTCTAATATGTGCAAGCATCGGATTTTCATTATTGATTGGCCAATGGCTTGGACATACTTATTGGGGCTTTTTCATAATGGCGTTGGTTTACATTATCATCTGGCTTCTTTTATTTTTAAGTAAAAAGAAAATTTTGAATGAACCTATTAAAAATAAGTTGATAAAAGAACTAATAGATTAAAATTTCAGGAAATGAATACAGGGGAAATGACCAGTGAAAAACTTGAGGGTATCGCAAACACTACTGATTTGGATACAGCAATAAAAAGATTGGAAAGAAAAAGGTCTGTCATGGAAGAAAACCTTAAAGATGAATTTCATATTCTTGCCCAAGACCTCAAGCCCACTAATATTCTCAAAAATACTATACATGAAGTGCAGGAATCTACTACCTTAAAGAGTAATCTTTTAAAGATTGCACTCGGGCTCGGAGCTGGTTATTTTTCACGTAAATTAATTGTAAATAAATCTGCTGGCTTTGTAAAAAAAGCACTCGGAACAGCTATACAATATGGAATAACTAATTTCATTGCAAAAAAGAATGACGAAGATGATGATGGTGAAAATACCGAAAGCCATCAAAAGAAAAATCTTTTTAGAAGGATTTTATCCATTTAAATCTTATCCCTCCTTAATAAGTTAAACACTTGAGCTTATCTATCTGGGTAGCTTAACTAATAACACCAGTCTTTGAATACAAACCCAAAATTACCAGGGGCCTACTATCAAAAAAAATTAAAAGAATTTCTTGAAGAGAAATCATAGGATTTATATTTGGTAATAACTTTTAAATTTATTTCCATGAAAAAAATATTTTTTACTTTATTTTTTTTCATCTGTATTCAAAATATTATTTCTCAGAAAATAATTATTCTCGCAGATAGTATTCATTCATCTTTTCGGGGACTAAGCGTTGTAAATAATAATTTGCTTTGGGTAAGTGGAAGCAGTGGCATGATCGGAAGAAGCCTTGATGCCGGGAAAACCTGGAAATGGATGAGAGTGAAAGGTTATGAAAAAACTGAATTCAGGGACATTGAAGCTTTTGATAAAAACACCGCCATTATCATGGGAGTTGCAGAGCCGGCATATATTTTAAGAACGGCAGATGGCGGCGAAACATGGAATGTGGTATATGAAAATAATACGAAAGGAATTTTCTTAGATGCAATGGAATTTTGGAATCAGCAAAGTGGAATTATAGTAGGTGATCCTATAAACGGGCGCTTTGTAATAATAAGGACTTTTGACGGAGGGAAAACCTGGAAAAATATTCCCGAACAAAGTAAACCTGTCGCTGATAGTGGGGAAGCCTGTTTTGCCTCGAGCGGAACCAACATAAGAAAATTAAATAAATCAGAATCAGTTTTTGTCTCAGGCGGTTTAGACTCACATTTTTTTATCAGAGATAAAAAAATTTTGCTGCCCCTTTTACAAGGGAAAGAATCTACTGGAGCTAATTCAATTGCAGTAAAAAATGATAAGACAATGGTAGTTGTGGGCGGAGATTTTTTGCAAAAAGATTCAGTAAAAGGAAATTGTGCTTTTACAAATGACAGTGGAAATACCTGGAATATTCCAAACACATCACCCACTGGTTACCGTAGTTGTGTTGAATATTTATCCAAAAGCAAATGGATAACCTGTGGATTAAACGGAGTTGATATTTCAAATGATGATGGTATGAATTGGCAAAAAATAAGCGATGAAAGTTTTAATGTTTGCCGCAAGGCAAAAAAAGGAAACGCTGTTTATTTTGCAGGTAATGGGCGAATAGGAAAATTGCAACAGTAAACGAACAAATAGGTAGGATTTTTATTTTTGAAAATACTATTAGCCAGTAATAAGATTGGTAACCTTACCAATATCAAAGATCAGTTTCCGGATAAAATCAAGTTGAGAATCACCTTTCAGTTTTTCTTCTTTATCAATAAATATTGTGCGATTTATATTGATTGAATTTTTTTGCGGCTGATAATTTCTATCTAATTTTTCCAGGCTTTTTTCCAAACTTGAAATAGAAGATTTTAAAGGATTTATTAATTCGTTGAAAGAAGGATCGTGCTTTTGCATTACATCTGCTGTAAGGCTTGCAACATTTGAGGTTAACAGGTTATTCAAAACTACAAATTCGTAAATTTCATTTTTATGTTTTTGTTTATTTTTAGGCTCGCTTTGCATCCTGTGAAGTGCCGCGGCAAGATTCGCTGTGCTAACAAACAATTCTTTTCTAACCATTTTATAATCGAGCGATGGAATTTTTTTTCCGGAAAAAAGTTCATTTAATTTTTCGAGATATTTAATATTGGCTTTTAAAGCTTTTGCCATATAAGTTTGTAATTGCGTTGATTCCCACAATGGGAATAAAAAATAGCTTGCTAAACCTGCCAGTAGAGAGCCTATTGCAGTATCTAAAAGCCGTTCGCCAGCAACATTTAATGGCGCCAGGCCAAGAAAATGAAAAAGAATTAAAATGTAAGGCGTAAGGAAGATAACCATCACGATATAATTCAGCGTTTTGAAAGTGTATGTTCCAAGCATAAAAAAAACTATGCAGCCAAATAATATATCATTATCATGGACGAACTGAAGCAACAATAATCCAATTATTCCTCCACCTATCGTGCCCAATAGCCTGTCAGAATTCTTTTGCCTGGTAAGGCTATACGCTGGTTTTAGGATAATAATAATCGTCATTACTATCCAGTAACTATGGTGCCCGTGCAACAAGAGTTTGGAAAGGAGAAATCCAACTCCGCATGTGATCATTACGCGCAATGAATGCCTGAAAATACCAGATTCCATTGTGAGGTTGTTCCTGAAAACTTTCCAACTGATATTTTGCGTTGATACAAAACGTGAATATTCTTTTGAGGTTCTGAGTTTTCTTTTTGCTTGGATATCTTCAGAAAAATATCCTGAAATATTATCAATTTTCTCTCCTAAATTCCTGAGGTTTGCCAGCACTTTAAAAAGCATTATTGTATCATCGCTTTGAGAGAGTACATCCATTCTCATTTTTAAAGAATTCAATTCTTTTTCCAGGCTGTATTCATTTTTATAAAGTTTGTTAGACTGAATGGCTTCGCCCATATTATTTAATTCAGCAGCAAGATTTTTTATGATCAATGAAATCGCAGCCAGAATTCCTGTATCACCATATTCCTTTCTTAGTTCTTTATAATCATATCCTGTTGCAATTATGTTTTCAAAAAGGTCAATAATGTCAATGAAAGTAAGAACAAGCAAGCGCCCCTGGAGAGTAGATTCTTTTAACAAAGCCCTGTTTTTAAATAGCAATTCCCTTGTTGCATCTTGCCTTTCATTAACCACCACTTGTTGGTTGAGTAAATTAATATATTGTTTTTGCAGATCAGAATCAGTGTTATACATTTCTGATTTTATCAATAAATATTTTGATGTTTCTCTCAAACAATCACCAATTGATCTCTGAGCAGGCCTATACGGTGTAATTCGAAATAATAAAAGCGCTACTACCATGTACCATATTCCTCCACCCAGGATTAATAAACTTTCTTTAAAAACCATACCTGGCGGAATTGACTCCGTCATCTGTAAAATCAGAATTAGCAAGGCTGCAAAGCCTACCGAATTTGCGCGGTTTCCATATACTGAAAACATAGTGAAGAGGAAAGATGCAGCTAAAATAAGTATACCTAAAGTAAATGGGTTGTGATTTAAAAACCCGGTTAATAATGCACTGATAAAAACGAAAAGATTGCAAAATAGCATTCCGTTTCTTTTATATAATACAGGCCCTGGCCCTTCACTAATACTTACGCACAAGGCTCCTAAAGACAATGCCAGACCGGTTTTCAAATCGCCTAAATAGGAAAAAACAATACTCGGAATTATAATTTCTAAAGTGATCCTGACGCCGTCAGAAAAATATTGGCTAAAAAGAAAATATCGTATTTGTTGGGATCTTTCCATGAATTAAGAACACAAAGAAAGATAAAATTTGATTGGGCTTGTTGTTAACGCACAAGAAAAAAATTTTCAAAAATTTTCTGTATTCAAATTGAAGATGCAAAAACAAAAAACACCTTATTTGTTTGTTTACTGCAGGAATAGTTTGGAGAAGAAAATGTATCAGGATCAATTCAGCACATTCGCTTCTTTTTCAGTTTTAATGTTATTTTGCTCTTTTATTTTATTCCAGCCACCCAAAACGTTCCGAAGATTATGGAAACCCTGTTGTTTTAATAAAGATGCCGCAATGACGCTTCTATAGCCACTTCTGCAATGAATATAGATATTTTGGTTTTCTTCCAGTTGGGCAATTTGTGCAACATCCGCCATTTCAGCAAGAGGAATATTAATGGCTTCCTTAACGTGCCCATCAGCAAATTCATTGAATCTTCGTACATCCAACACCGTTAGATTGTCGTCAAAAGGAATATCCATTGCCAGTTCATCCGCTTCTATGTTAATGATGATATCTATATTTTCTCCTTCTTTTTTCCAGGCGCTAAATCCTCCTTTTAAATATCCTTCTACATTTTCAAAGCCAACACGCGCCAACCTTACTAAGGTTTCTTCTTCTTTTCCTTTGTCAGTAACTAGCACAATGGGTTTTTTAAAAGAAAGCAAACTGCCGGCCCATTCGGCAAACCTCCCATCTAATCCTATAAAAATGGAATCAGGGATAAATCCATTTGTAAATTCCTCCGAATTGCGCGTGTCAAGAATAATGGCATCGTTGGACACTTTATTTTTAAATTCATTTACGGATAGCGCATGTAATCCTTTCAATTTTATTGCATCAAGATCACCATAACCTTCTTTATTGATCTTCGCATTAATAGGGAAATAGGGTGGAGGATCTGCCAAATCGCTTGTAACTGCATTGATAAATTCTTCCCTTGTTTGGGGCAGCATGGCATAATTAGAAATCTTCTGTGCGCCAATAGTAGTCTGTGTTTCTGGTCCGATATTTTTGCCACAACTGCTTCCTGGCCCATGTGCCGGGTAAACAATTAAATCATCTGGCAACGGCATTAATTTATCATGGATAGAATCATACATTATAGAAGCTAATTCTTCTTTAGAAAGGTTGCCACTGCTTAAATCAGGCCTGCCCACATCCCCCACAAATAATGTATCGCCGGTAAAAATACAGTTTGGTTTTCCTGTCTCATCTTTTAGAAGGTAACAGGTAGATTCTAAAGTATGCCCTGGTGTATGAATCGCTTCAATAGTAATTTCTCCTATTTTAAATTCTTCGCCATCTTTTGCCAGATGAAAGGGAAAATTGGTTTTTGTTTTTGGCCCGTAAACAATTGTAGCCCCGGTTTGTTTGCTTAAATCAAGATGGCCACTAATAAAATCTGCATGAAAATGAGTTTCAAAAATATATTTTATAGTAGCGTTCCGGCCCTGCGCCATTTTTAAATAAGATTCTGTATCCCTTATTGGATCTACAACTGCAGCTTCTCCATTACTTTCAATAAAATAAGACGCCTCACTTAAGCAACCAGTATAAATTTGTTCTATATACATCAAAAATTATTTTAAATAAAAAGCCATATTTATCAAAGTTCATAAATATGGCTCAATTTTTTAAGAAGATTCGATATTTCTTATCAAAATAAATTATCCAACAAGCTCCTTTACAAACTTATTGATATCAGCAATTCGTTCTTCATTTATTGTATAAAAAATGAATTTTCCCTCGCGCACTGTGTTTACAATTTCAGCTTTACGCAAAATTGCAAGATGCTGTGATGCAACAGATTGCTCCAGCCTTAATTTTACATAAAGTTCGGTAACGGTAATTCTTTTATGCTCATCAATTGTCTGCAGAATTTGTTGCCTGAGTTTATGATTTAACGCTCTTAAAACAAGTGCTGCTTTTTTAATTTTTAGATGGTCCATGTTTTTTAAAGCATCACTTTCATTAGTATGCTCCAAACGATTGGTTTCGTGGCTTTGAGCTGTGACTGTCATGTTAATTAGATTTTAAATGATAATAAAGTAGTTTTCAAAAAGTATTCAAATTCTTTACTATGCAAAGGTACGTGTTGTAAATAGATATAGTTTGTAACGAAATATTAAAATATATATTTCTACTAATTTATTTTTAAAGAAGTATAGAACTCTTTAATGTAAAATGGATGGGAATTCACTAAATTCTCAAAACTTTTTTCTTGAAATTTATTCCATGAAAAAGCAGCAAGGGATTCTGTCGAAACGTCTGATACTGAATGAATTAGATTTTCAGAATAAGGAGCTAATTTTTCAAATTTTTGGGCTCCGTTTCCGAAGAAAAAGAATGGATGTTTTTCTATAAGCCCATTAAAGGAATTTTCTTCTAAAACCAAAGCTGTAGGTTCGATTATTTCACGTAAAACTTTGTTATATACTGCAGTAAAAACTTCCATACGGCGGGCGTCAATCATTGGGCAAAATAGAGAATCTTTTCCCACATTTGAAAAATTTTGTATTGCTGAGAATGCCATCAATTCCAAAGAATTAAACATCATCATCGGGATATTCAATCCAAAACATAAACCTTTCGCTGTTGCCAATCCAACTCTGATTCCTGTATAAGAACCCGGGCCACCGGAAACTCCAATGGCTTTTAAATCCCTCAATTGAATTTCGTGATCCTTTAAAATGTTTTTAATAGCTACGTGTAAAAAAACCGCATGCTGGTTTTGTTCAGTATTAATAGCAGTCGACAATACTTTATTGCCATCACAAATATTTACTAATGCCTTTTCTAAAGAAGTATGAATATTTAAAATGTAATCCATTTTTATAAATCTGGTGTTTTTATTTCTAAATATAATTTTTTTAATGCAGGAGCGGGAATATAGCGATCTTCTTTTTCAGATAACTTTTTTAATAAGAGGTACACTTTATCTATTCCAATCTTTTCTGCCCACTCAAATGGGCCGTTTGGATAATTGGTTCCCAGTTTCATGGCCATGTCAATTTCTTCTATTGTACTTATCTTTTCACCAAAAGCAATAAAAGCTTCATTTATGATCATACAAATAACTCTTGCCGAAACAAAACCTGGCTCATCTTTTACAAAAATTCCTTTTCGATTAAATAAATTAAAAATCTCCTGTTTTTCATGTTCCTGATTTGATGCTACTTCCCAGATTGATCTTTCCAGAAACCCAGGCCAGCCGTTGATTCGGTAAAAATTACCCGGAAAATTAAGTTCTGATAAAGTTTTAATTACTTCATTAATATAAACTTGTTTTCCTATAAATTTTAGGGGATTTATTTCTTCATAATCTGAAAGGATAAAAAATACTTCATAATTATTTATGCTGCCATCTTCGGGCATGGTTGAATCAAAAGTAATTGAATCGTTTTCATCATGAGTTAGTGATAATATTTCTTTTTTCTGATCTTCATCGGCGAGTACAAAAATTTTCATACTGTATTTTTTGCAAAAATAGGTTTGTTAATTGAAGGAAACTTTTGCAACTTTAGGCTCTTTAAAAAAACGATATGGATAAATCAGTTGTAAATACATCTAAAGCGCCGGAACCTATCGGTCCGTATAGCCAGGCAGTTAAAGCCGGAGGTTTTTTATTTTTATCAGGGCAGGTAGCTTTAATTCCCGGAACTTCTGAATTAAACACGTCAAATATTACTGAAGAAACAAGGCAGGTGATGAGGAATTTAAAAGCTGTTCTGGCTGAAGTTGGATTGAACTTTAGCCATGTAGTAAAGACAACTATTTTTTTAAAAGAAATGAGTTCTTTTGCAGAGGTAAATGCGGAATATGGAAAATATTTTGAGAAAGATTTTCCTGCAAGGGAAACGGTAGCCGTAAAAACTTTACCAAAAGATGTAAATGTAGAAATTAGTATGATTGCTTATGAAAGCTGACAGTAAACGAACAAATTCCTTGTAAAATCATTTTAGCAAAAAGGATAGTATTCAAAGATTTTTAAACAAAATAAAATTGAACAGGCAGGTAATTATAACATCAAAAGCGCATAAATATTTAACTGAAACCCTTCAGAATAAAGGGTATTCGGTTCTTATTTCAGAAAAGGTTACTTATGAAGAACTGAGTAGTATCATAAGCCAGGCTGAAGGGCTTGTAGTTACTACCAGGATGCCCATTGACAAGCCAATCATTGACAAAGCGCAAAAGCTAAAATGGATTGGCCGCCTGGGAAGCGGAATGGAATTGATAGATGTGGAATATGCTGAATCCAAAGGCATAAAATGTGTAAGCAGCCCTGAAGGAAACCGCAACGCTGTAGCGGAACATGCATTAGGATTATTACTGAACCTTACCAATAAAATATCTTCCAGTTTTGAGGAAATTAAAGACAAAAAATGGATCCGGGATGCAAACCGTGGAACAGAACTTGAAGGAAAAACAATCGGTATTATTGGTTTTGGCAACACAGGCTCTGCATTCGCGAAGTTGTTGGGTTGCTTTGATGTAACGGTACTGGCTTATGATAAATTTAAATTCGGTTTTAGTAGTGGCCATGTAAAGGAGGCAAATTTTGAACAGGTTTGCCGGTATGCTGATGTCATAAGTTTGCATGTTCCCCTTACTATGGAAACGGAACATTTGGCTAACGAAGCATTCTTTCATTCGCTGGAAAGATCGCCATATTTTATTTCTACATGCCGAGGCAAAGTAACTGATATCGCAGCTTTAATTAATGCTTTAAAAAATAAAAAAATAGCCGGGGCAGGGCTGGATGTGATGGAAAATGAAAAATTAGAAACTTATTCAAAAGAAGAAAGCCAGCGCCTAAATTGGTTATTAGCCCAAACAAACGTAATTTTAACCCCTCATATTGCTGGTTATTCCCACGAAGCATTTTATAAAATGGCAAAAGTGCTACTGGAAAAATTAGGCTTGAAATAAAATTTAATCTTACTTATATTTGTATTCATACAACGTCTTAGTAAATCTGGGACGTTGTATTTTTTTTCATTATTACATAAAGTTTTGACAATTTAAATTATGATGTTATGAATCAGGTTAATTATGTAACAAAAAGCACATTTGATCAAATGCAATCAGAACTGCATCACATGAAAAGTGTGGACAGGCCTGCTGCATCAAAGGCGATAGGCGAAGCACGTGAAAAGGGCGACCTTAAAGAAAACGCTGAATACGATGCTGCTAAAGAAGCACAAGGTTTACTGGAAGCCAAAATAAAACAATTGGAAACAATTATTGCTACAGCAAAAATTGTGGATGAAAGTACAATTGATACGAGTAAAGTTTCTATACTTACCAAAGTGACGCTTACCAATCTTACCACAAAAAAGGAAGTTACTTATCAAATAGTTTCTGAAAAAGAAGCCAATCTAAAAGAAAAGAAGATTTCTGCAAATTCGCCGATAGGTAATGGATTGCTGGGAAAAGCGGTCGGGGAAGTTGCTGAAATAAAAATTCCTGCAGGGGTAATTAAATTCAGGGTTGAAAAAATAACAGCCTAAAACATTCGAATTATGACAATTTTTAGCAAAATAATCAAGGGCGAAATCCCGTCATATAAAATTGCAGAAAATGAAAAGTTTTTTGCTTTTCTTGATATTAATCCTTTGGTTGAAGGGCATACATTGGTTATTCCCAAAATTGAGGTAGATAAATTTTTGGATATGCCGGATGATTATCTGTCTGAGGTTTTGCTATTTGCAAAACCAATAGCAACGGCAATAGAAAAATCTTTTCCGTGTAAGCGATGCGGCCTGAGTGTGGTTGGCTTGGAAGTGCCGCATGCCCATCTTCATTTGATCCCACTAAATAATATGAATGATATTAATTTTACCAGGAAAAAGCTTTCGCCCACAAAAGAAGAATTGAAAAATGCGCAGGAGAAGATTTTGAATGCGTTGGAAAAATGAAAAGATAAATGTGATTAAATGCCAACATTATTATTGATATATGGATTTAGATTTTTCTTTTATAATTAAGGCAAAGAACCAGCGCATGTTCATGTTTTGAAAGGAGATAGTTACGGAAAAATTTGGCTTGAACCTAATATAGAATTCGTATATTTAAAAGGATTTAATAATAACGAAATAAACAAAATTCAGGAATTAGTACTTGATCATTCAGAAATTTTCAAAAAGAAATGGCATGAGCACTTTAATAAATAATTATGATGCGATTGAAAAATTAATCAATCAGGAAAACTTGAAAATTGTTTCTGTTGATTTTCATCCTGAATTGGATGTCATGCTTATTGTTCTGAATACAAAAGCAGTTTTGCATCAACGCTTATCTTCTTATCCTTTATTATCAGGTGCTGATAAAATAACTTTAGATCGTTTTGAAATAATTGCTAACGGAACAGGTATCTACTGGCCTTTAGTAGATGAAGATTTAAGCCTGAAAGGATTTTTGCAAGACGAATTAAGGGGTGTTGTCATCAACAAAGATAAAGTGGAAGCTTAGTAATCTAAAAGAATTAGCCTGTTTCTGTTATTCTTCTTAGTATTAGTAAACCAATAAATAAGCTAAATTTTTATTTTACCTACATTATTTTATTCTTCCAGGATTTTGAACTAAAAAATCTTTCCAGCCATTTAATTTCTTAGTGGTATGATTTGGATTTGATAAAGAATTTCCCTGGAAATGATGGCAAACTGCTACAGCGAGGGCATCTGTGGCATCAAAAGATTTTGGTTCTTCCTCAAATTCGATAAGCCTTTGCAGCATTTTCAGCACTTGTAATTTATCTGCATTGCCGTTACCGGTAATGGATTGTTTTACTTTTCTTGGAGAATATTCTGTAACAGGTATTCCCGCTTGCATAGCTGCGGCAATAGCAACACCTTGTGCACGCCCAAGTTTTAGCATGCTTTGTACATTTTTTCCAAAAAAAGGTGCTTCAATAGCAAATTCGTCAGGGCAAAATTCAATAAGTAAATCACAAACTTTTTGATGAATGATCTTCAATCTTTCATAAGCGTCTTTTTTTTGAGAAAGCTTTAATACGTCCATTATTATCAAAGTCATCCCTGATGAAGAAATTTCAATAATTCCAAAACCCATAAATAAGGTTCCGGGGTCAATACCTAAAATGATTTTTGAGTTTGTATTCAATTGATTTTACTTTTACGCCTCTGAGAATTGACGATTGTAAAATACGGTAAAATTTCTGTAATAGTGGTTCATGTTTCGTAATAAAAAACTCAAAATATTTGTCAGGTATGTAATCGGGCCGCTACTCGCTGTGTGGTTATTTTATTCTTTGTACCAGCAAATAAAAAATCAACCTCATCTGCATCAATCTTTGGAACTCATTAAAGAAGCGCCTTTCGGCAAGATGGCCTGGAAATTTTGGCTGGTTATTTTATTGGCATTTTTGAATTGGGGGCTGGAAGCACGTAAATGGCAGGTATTACTAAAACCCTTACAAAAAATGCCTTTTTTCAGAGCATACAGGTCAGTATTAAGCGGGCTGGCTTTATCGTTAAATACTCCCAACAGAATGGGAGAATATGGCGGAAGGATTTTGTATGTAAAAGATGGAAGCCGTTTACAGGCAATTTCATTATCTATCGCGGGTAGTATAAGCCAGTTAATTATTACTTTACTTTTTGGCTGTGGAGGTTTGATATTTTTTTTATATTTTCAAAATGCCCATACCGGCCCAATAATGGGATTATCCGTTTATTGGATAAAAGTATTGTTATTGATTTCAGCTATTGCTACCGCTATTCTTATTTTATTTTTTTTCCGTCTTTCGTGGCTGATTAAATTATTAGAAAAAATTCCGGGATCCATTAAATTCAAAGAATACTTTAAAGTTTTGGAACAGTTTACTGCTAAATTATTGTTAAGGCTGCTATCACTTTCTTTCTTTCGCTATCTTGTTTTCGTCCTACAATATATATTGCTGCTCCAGGTTTTGAATGTAGATATATTTTGGTTCGATTCTTTCTGGATAATAAGTATCCTTTTCCTGGTTTTGGCAATTGTTCCATCATTTGCTATCGCAGATTTAGGAATACGGGGAAAATTCAGTACCGAATTATTTCGTATGTATAGCATGAACACTGTTGGAATATTAGGAACAACATTTGGTATTTGGGTAATCAATCTATTTATTCCTGCGATTGCCGGGAGTATCTTGATCTTGGGCATTAAATTTTTTAAAGAAAAATAAAAATAAGTTTGAAAGCTATTATCTCAGTTTTACTTCTGCTTTTTTGTACCAGCAACCAGCAAACCCCTTTTTGTGGAATTCATAATACGGCTTTTAAAGATGGTGAAGAAGTGAACATGAAGGTGTATTACACTACACTTGGATTATATGTCGGAGCCGGCGAAGCTAAATTTACAACTACTCTTGAAAGGTATAACGGTATTCCTGTTTATCATTGTGTGGGAGAAGGAAAAACGTATTCTTTCTTTGATAATTTTTATAAGGTCCGGGACCGTTATGAAACGTACATTGATACCGGTACTATGCTTCCTTTAAAATTTATTAGAAATGTAAATGAAGGCGGCTATAAAATTTATAATAATGTAACATTTAATCATAATGCCGCAACTGCTGTCAGCACAAACGGGCTTTTTAAGGTCACCTCTTGTATCCAGGATGTCATCAGTTCTGTTTATTATGCCAGGAATATTGATTTTAATAAGTTTAAGCCCGGTGATAAAATTCCATTTGATATGTTCTTAGATGATGAAATTTATCATCTTTATTTGCGCTATGAGGGAAAAGAAAATGTAAAAACAAAATATGGAAAATTTCGTGCTATAAAGTTTAAGCCATTGTTGATAAAAGGAACCATTTTTCAAGGAGGCGAAAATATGAATGTGTGGGTGAGCGATGACGCCAATCATTTGTTATTGCGTGCAGAAAGCCCGATATCAGTAGGTTCTATTAAAGTAGATATGATGGGCTACAAAAATCTGCGTTACCCTCTTACTTCGTTAATACACCTCTAAGATCTTTTTTCTTCTTTTTTCTTCTCTTTATTTTTTATAATAAATAAGATAGCGAGAGATATACCTACAAGAAGGTAACAGCAAGATAAAATGGTGTTTTCTGTTTTCGATAAAACAATTTCTTTAAACTGCTCTTTTATAAAAAAATAAATGATAATTATCATGCTGATAAGCAAAACAATAAATCCAACCTTTTTCATTTTGTAATCATTTTTAAAAAATGCTTTCCAGCTTAAATGTTTCTTTACTGCGTATGCCCTTCTCCGTTAGTTGCAGGTTACAACATTCAATTTCACGATCGTGTTCAAAAAAAAGAATGAAATCTTTTTCTAAGGCCTCAGTTAAAAAAGAATTTTTCTCTATCAAAGTTTCAAGGGGCCTTGTATCGTAAGCCATTACATAAGGAATAGGAATATGCGCAAGAGAAGGCAAAAGGTCGGCCATGTAAACAATTGTTTTGCCTTGGTAATTTATTTCTGGCAGCATCATAGATTCAGTATGCCCGTTTACAAAACGAAGTTTAATATTTTTTGTGAATTGAATGCCTTCTTTTGCCTCAATAAATTTTAATTTTCCACTTTCCTTAATGGGTAAAATATTTTCTTTTAAAAAGCTGGCTTTTTCCCTGTCATTTGGTTCTATCGCCCATTGCCAGTGTTTTTCATTGCTCCAGTAGGTTGCATTTTTAAATGCTGGCACTAATTTATCATCTATTTTTTCTATCGCTCCTCCGCAATGGTCAAAATGAAGATGCGTTAGAAATACATCCGTAATATCATTTTTTGAAAAACCATATTTTGCTAAAGATTTATCTAATGTGTCATCGCCATTCAAAAAATAATAACCGAAAAATTTCTCGCCTTGTTTGCTTCCCATTCCATTATCAATCAAAATTAAACGGCCTTCATCTTCAACCAGCATACACCTCATCGCCCAGTTACACATGTTATTTTCATCAGGAGGATTTAATTTTTTCCACATGCTTTTTGGAACCACGCCAAACATAGCGCCACCGTCCAATTTAAAATGGCCAGCATTTATCGCATACAATTTCATTTTCTTATATTTTTTAGAAAACAATAAAATTACAAAATAATCAAAAGAGCGGATTTGAATCCATTATGCAGGAAGTACCTTTTTGAGATGCTGCTCTTTTTTTAGGGTAAGAAACAAAAGAATAAATCCTATTATAAAAAAACACATTACTACTAATACAGAGTTTTTCATGCTTCCGGTTAATTCTTCGATCAAACCAAAACTAAACATCCCGATTACAATTCCAATCTTTTCGGTGACGTCATAAAAACTAAAGAAGGAAGTGGTGTCTTTTGTAACAGGCATCAGTTTTGAATAAGTAGACCTGCTCAATGATTGTATGCCACCCATTACCAATCCTACGATACTGGCCAAAATATAAAAATAGGTTTCTGCATTTTTTCCATGTTCACTGAGTACGGAAATTTGATAAGCGCCGATACATACTAAAATCCAGATGATTACCACACTTAACAATGTTTGAAAATTGCCGAATTTTTCTGAAAGTTTTGCCATCAGGTATGCCCCGAGAATAGCCACAATTTGTATGATCAAAATGGTGATAATTAATTTCTCCGTGGGCAATTTTAATTCCTTGCTTCCAAAAAGAGCCGCAACGAGCATGATGGTTTGAACGCCCATATTATAAAAGAAAAAAGAGAGTAAAAATCTTTTTAATATTGGAAGGTATTTTAATTGGCCAAACACTTTTTTCAGTTCGATAAATCCATTAACCAAAATATTTTTTTCCGGCCGATTGGCCGCAGGCATGCCTTCAGGCATTCTGTTAAGGGTAAATTGCGCAAAACCAAACCACCAAAGCCCAACTAATAAAAATGAAAAACGCGCGGGAAGTGTTGCATCATTTTGCATACCAAACCACTCGGGCTTAAAAACGAATATAAAGCAAACCAACTGCAAAATTACGCTGCCAATGTAGCCCATTGCAAAACCTTTAGCGCTCACCCGGTCCCTGTCTTCAGGTGCAGCTATTTCAGGCAAATAAGAATTATAAAAAACCACGCTGCTCCAGAAACCGATACAGCCAAAAACAGAACATACAATGGCAATCCATAGTGTATCACTGCCTTTAAAGAAGAAAAGAAGGCAGCAGGAAAAACTTCCCAGGAAACAAAAAAAACGAAGAAAACTTTTTTTATTTCCTTTATAATCTGCTATTGAAGATAACATCGGCGACATGATGGCGACAATCAAAAAACCAATACCAAGTGCATAATTGTACAATGCTGAATTTACAAACTTTCTACCAAGGAAGATGACCTCACTATGGGCACCATTTTTAGTTACACTTTCATAGTAAGCCGGAAAAATAGTAGAAGTAATTACCAGGCTATAAACAGAATTGGCCCAATCATACATCGCCCAACCATTAATAACCTTTTTAGAAGCAGTTTGCATTTATAAAAAATAATGTTTCAAAATAGTAAAAATATTTTGATGCAATAAAAAAATCTTTTGCAAATAATTTAAACCGGGTTTCTGAAAAAATAAAATAAAAATCCTGGTTATTTGTTGGGTTACTATAAAATCCTTTAAAAAATTCGCTTTTATTTTTGAATATAGCCGGTATAAATAAGAATCAATAAAACGATTCCGAGAATGGTTCTGTAAATTCCCCAAAGGCGAAATCCATGTTTCTTCAAAAATTCAATAAAGAATTTGATGGCTAATAAAGCCACCACAAAAGCTACAATATTTCCAATCAGCAATAATTTTATTTCAGGAGATGTAAAACCGCCATTAGTTTGATAATGTTTAAATAATTTATAGCCTGTAGCTGCAATCATTGTAGGTACTGCAAGAAAAAAAGAAAATTCTGCAGCAGCGCTTCTTGTCAATTTTTGTTGCATGCCACCAATAATAGAAGCAGCGCTTCGGCTCGTTCCCGGAATCATTGCAAGGCATTGCCAGATACCAATGGTGAATGAGTTTTTAAAAGAAACCTCTTTTTCAGAATGTATTCGCGGGTGGTTAAAAAACTGGTCGATAAATATCAATATAATTCCTCCGATGAGTATGGCTAAAGCGATAACTGTGGTACTTTTCATCATCTCATCAATTTTTTTTGAAAATATTAAACCTAAAATTAGTGCTGGGATAACACCGATAATTAATTTAAAATAGAAATATAAATTTTTGAAATCAAAAAACTTTTTCCAATACAAAACAACTACCGCCAGAATAGCGCCCAACTGAATGGCAACCGTAAACATTTCTGTAAACTCATTTTCAGGAATGCCTAATAATTTTTCAGCAATAATCATGTGGCCGGTTGAAGAAATAGGAATAAATTCTGTAATTCCTTCTACAATTCCGATTATAATTGATTGAACTATATCCATTTTTTTTAACTAAATCAGAGGAAAAACTTCCACAAAAAAAGCGATGAAACTTTCACCGCTTGCACTTGTTATTTTAAATTTTATTTATTTTTTTTTATGATAGCGAAAATTTCAACAATCAAACCCCCAACAATTAAAATCGGAGCCAATGTGATTCTTCTGAAACTATATATCTGGCTATCATTGAAGACATTAGGGTCAGAGCTTTTTCCACCTGCCATTAAAAAAAAGCCAATAGCCATTATTACAAGCCCTATCAACATCCACTTATAATTATCTTTTGAAAACAAATGGCTTTCTTCCGGAACGTGGTGTGAAATTTCTTTTCTTGAATTAGCGGGAGTAGTTCTTTTAACCGTACTCATATTTTAAATTTTATTTGCAATGTTAAGGAATTATAAAATAAATTTTTGCATTAATACAATTCATCCAGTTTCATTTTTAAATATTTCAAAGCCGAACGATGAGTACTTAAAAGTGTGATGCAAATGCCCAGGATAATTATACCCGCAAAAATAATCAGCATATAGGTAGTGTCGTGCAATATCCTGAGGTATGGAATAAATTTTTCTGAAAGTGTAATAAAACCTAGCATCAGGCCTATCGCAATTGCCGACGCAATGATGCCATTTATGATGGCACGCCCATCCAAAGGCCGCGTAATAAACCATCGCGTAGCGCCCACCATTTGCATTGTTTTTATAATAAAACGATTGCTATACATGGCCAGCCGGATAGTATTATCAATCGAAACAATGACCAAAAGGGATAAAATAATAGCAACTACAAGCAAGACGAGTGTAGTTGTTTTTACAAACTGGCTTACGCCAGCCACTGTTGCTTTTGGTGTTTGAAATTCGGAAAGTGTATGAGGAAAATTGGCAGCGAGAGAGTCCTGTAAATTAGCCAGGCTATCTTTATCTACATACTCGGCTTTTACATAAAAATCAATACTTTCAGGCAATGGATTGCTGATGGCCAATTGTTTCCAAAGCGTATCATTGTCCTGATTGTATTTTTCAATCGCCTTTTCGCGGGTAATGTATTCCACTTTTATTGCAGAAGGCAATGCTTCAATATAATTTTTTAATGAATCAATTTGTTCATCAGTGGCAGTGCGGTAAATGTAGGCGTGAAGCTGAATATTTTCTTTAAAATAATCTCCGGTTTTTTTAATATTCAAAAAAATCCAGGCTACGATTCCAAAAAGAAATAACACAAGTGAAACGCCGATAATGGCATATATGTAAGAAGGTTTTCCGCGTTTGGTAGAAGCTTTTCCGAATTGAGCCATAGTGAAAAGGATGAATTTATTTTTACCTTATTTAATAGAGTAGCAAAAATAAATGATTTTAAACAGGTTTAGTATTTTTGCGCCTTTGCAATTGGATGCTAATGTAATTTACATCCTTCATTGAATACAGTTGCAAATAAATCAATAACATTTCTTTCACACAAAAAACTAAACGTCAAACAGGTTTTAATATTTTCTAAGTTTCGATCGGAGAAAATAGTTACCTGGAATTTTAATTAACAAGAATGGAATATAATTTTAGTGAAATAGAAAAAAAGTGGCAGAAAGCCTGGAAGGAGAGCGGAATTTATCATGTAAGTAATTCTACGGATAAGCCTAAATATTATGTATTGGATATGTTTCCTTATCCGAGTGGAGCAGGTTTGCATGTTGGGCACCCGCTTGGTTATATCGCCAGTGACATTTGTGCGCGGTATAAAAGATTAAAAGGCTTTAATGTATTGCATCCGATGGGGTTTGATAGTTTTGGCTTACCCGCCGAACAATATGCAATAGAAACCGGCCAGCATCCTGTAATAACAACCGAAAAAAATATAGAAACATTTAAAAGCCAATTGGACAAAATTGGTTTCTGTTTCGACTGGAGCCGCGAAGTAAAAACCAGCGATCCAGAATACTACCGCTGGACTCAGTGGATTTTTTTACAACTTTTTAAAAGTTGGTACAATCATGAAACTGATAAAGCAGAACCAATAGAAACTTTAATAAAAAAGTTTGAAACTTCTGGTTCTGATAATTTCTCTGTGGATGAATGGAAAAGTTTTGATGAAAAGAAGCAACAGGAAATTTTAATGGATTATCGTTTGGCATTTTCTTCGTACGGCGAAGTAAACTGGTGCGAATCTTTGGGAACTGTTTTGGCGAATGATGAAGTCGTAAACGGCGTAAGTGAGCGTGGCGGCCATCCTGTTGAAAAAAAGAAAATGCGACAATGGTATTTGCGTATTACCGAATATGCGGACAGATTACTGAAAGGATTGGAAACAGTGGATTTCAGCGATGCAATGAAAGAAATGCAACGCAATTGGATTGGAAGGAGCGAAGGAGCGGAAATGAAATTCGCAATTGACAATTCACAATTGGCAATTAAAGTATACACCACCCGCCCCGATACCATTTTCGGAGTAGATTTTTTGGTACTTGCTCCGGAACATGAATTGGTAAATGAAATAACAAGTGAAGGGCAACGGGCATCCATAGACGAATACCTGGATTACGTCAAAAGCCGAAGCGACCGTGAAAGAATGGCTGAAGTAAAACAAATTACCGGATGTTTTACCGGAGCCTATGCTGTTAATCCTTTTGGTGGAAAACAAATTCCTATCTGGATTGCAGAATATGTTTTGGCAGGATATGGAACAGGCGCTATCATGGCGGTTCCATGTGGCGACCAAAGGGATTTTGATTTTGCAACACATTTTAATATCCCGATAACCAATATTATTGGAGAGCATTTTAATGGAAAAGAAGCCAATCCAACCAAGGAAGCTACTCTTGAAAATTCAGGATTTTTAAATGGAATGCTGATGAAAGACGCGATTGGCGTTGCGATTAATAAAATAGAAGAGTTGGGAATTGGAAAACGAAAAGTGAATTTCAGGATGCGCGATGCGGGTTTCAGCCGCCAGCGTTATTGGGGCGAGCCCTTTCCGATTATCTGGAGTGATGGAATCGCCGTTCCTTTGGATGAAAAAGAATTGCCTTTGGAATTGCCTTTTGTAGAAAAATATGGCCCGGGAAAAGAAGGCGAAGGCCCGTTGTCAAATTTAATTGATTGGGTAAATGTAGTCGTTCCGGCTACATTGGGCAACCTCACCCCCGGCCCCTCTCCGAAGGAGAGGGGGGAAGGCATAGCCCCATTTATAACTTCAGATGCTTCCACATGGAAAACCTTAAAACCATTTGCGCGCGAAAACAGTAAAGAACAAACAGACGCTGAAAAACTTTTGTGGTCTAATTTAAGAAATAGAAACATTAGCAATTGCAAATTCAGAAGGCAACATGCAATAGGAAGTTTTATTGTTGATTTTGTTTGTATTGAAAAAAATTTAGTAATCGAAGTCGACGGTGATTATCATCTGGATGAGGAACAAAAAAAATATGATCAATTAAGAACTGAGTTTTTAAATGAAAGTGGTTTTACAGAAATAAGATTTTCAAACGAAGAAATACAGAAAAACATTTCTACTTCACTTAAAAAGATTAGAGAATATTTGGCTGAGGAACGTCCCCCTCTCCTTTGGAGAGGGGTTAGGGGTGAGGTTAAAATTGGGAAGCGTGAAACCTCCACCATGCCTGGCTATGCAGGAAGCAGCTGGTATTTCTTGCGTTACATGGATCCACACAACAACGAAATTTTTGCTGACAGAAAAGCAACTGATTATTGGAACCAGGTAGACGTTTATATTGGCGGAACCGAACATGCTGTTGGCCATTTGTTATACAGCCGGATGTGGACTAAGTTTTTGTATGATTTGGGATTGATAAGTTTTGAAGAGCCTTATAAAAAGTTGGTGAACCAGGGAATGATACAGGGAAGTAGCAGGTTTATTTATAGATTAGAAAACTTTACTGTAAAAGGGGCTAACCAGGCAGAGGGAAAGCTAATTTTTATTTCGAAGAGTATTCGGGACAGAATTTATTTTGACAATAAGGGAACCAATCTTTCTCATGAGGATCTTTCTTTATTGAATAAAGCAGTAGGTATAGATGAAGATTATAAACCTTCAGGTTCTCAAACCATAGTATCGCAAATTCATGTTGACGTAAATATTGTAGATGGTGTTGAATTAAACATTGAAGCGTTCAAAAAATCAAAACCGGAATATGCCAATGCTGAATTTATTTTAGAAGATGGAAAATACATCTGCGGCGTAGAAACCGAGAAAATGTCCAAATCAAAATACAACACTGTTAATCCTAATGATTTGGTTGACAAATACGGCGCCGACACTTTCCGCATGTACGAAATGTTTCTTGGTCCGGTAGAACAAAGCAAACCCTGGGATACCAAAGGCATTGAAGGCGTACATCGGTTTTTAAAAAAATTATGGAGATTATTTTTTGATGAAATAAAAGGTAAAGTTTGGAATGAAGAAAAAGCAAATGATGCAGAATTGAAAACCCTTCATAAAACCATCAAAAAAATTGAAGAAGATACCGAACGTTTTTCTTTCAATACCGCAGTGAGCGCTTTTATGGTTTGTGTAAATGAATTGACGGATTTAAAATGCCATAAGAAGGAAATCCTTCAACCGTTATTAATTTTGTTAGCTCCTTATGCGTCGCATATTGCAGAAGAATTGTACCATATTCTTGGAAATCCTGATTCAATTCTTAATGCAGAATATCCCAAACTAGAAAATAAATATTTGGTAGAATCTGAAAAAGAATACCCGATTTCTATCAATGGAAAAATGCGGGCCACAATGGTTATTTCGCTTGATGTATCTCAACAGGAAGTTGAAAAAATGGTGTTGGATAATGACATTGTGAAAAAATGGATTGAGAACAAACCAATCAAAAAGATAATTTTTGTAAAGAATAAAATGGTGAACGTGGTGGTGTAACAGTAAACCAACAAATAATACCGATTCTTAATTTAATGACCGGGAAAATTGATAAATTCTGAAAGCAATTTATCTAATTGAGGCGTGGAAACAGAAGATGAATGAACGATTTTCAAAACTTTATTTGCAAGCAGTTGCATTTCTTTTTTAGCTGCATTGGCGTGGGGTGCAATTGCCAACGTGCCCATTTCGCTTTGCATTGCCGACACGTGCTAAAAGAGTAACATCATTTTTTGATTTAAAAAGTTTAGCGGCATAAATGCTTCCAATTACTCCTGCACCATATATGAGGATTTTCATTGGATAAATTTACGAAATGAAAACTATTTGCATCTTGTGCATTACGATGAAGATTTGACCAAAATTTTTGCATAGTATTGTTATATATGAAGCGCTACGTTCGCCTTTACATGGATTCTTACAGGGGTTTATCCAAGCCATCATGGATGTTATCAGCAGTGATGTTGATTAACAGAATTGGTGCTATGGTATCGCCATTCCTGGGAGTGTATATGGTTGCCGAACTTAAATTCACGCTGTCACAAACCGGCGTGGTATTGAGTTGCTTTGGCTTGGGCGCAATGGCCGGTTCCACATTGGGCGGCTTTCTTACCGATAGAGTAGGCCATTTCAAAGTACAATTAGCGAGTATTTTTTTGTCAGTGCCTATCTTCTTTTTATTACCGCTCTTTAGAGATTTATGGAGTTTGTCAATTGGGGTTTTTGTGTTAAGCACAATTACAGAAACATTCAGGCCGGCTAACTCGGTTTCAATAAGTGTATATGCGAAACCCGAAAATATTACCCGTTCTTTTTCTCTCAACAGAATGGCTGTTAACCTGGGATTTTCAATAGGCCCGGCATTAGGCGGAATATTAGCTGCCATCTCTTTTAAATTATTATTTTATGGTAACGGAATCACAGCATTATTGGCGGGATTATTATTTTATTTTTATTTTAAAAACCTTCCGGTCAATAAAAACCGGGAGCTTTTACATCATACAAATGATTCTAAAAAAGTAAAAACGGGGATATCTCCGTGGATGGACAAACCTTTTCTGATGTATAGTTTATTTTGCTGTTTATACAGCATTTGCTTTTTTCAGTTGTTCAGTACTTTGCCTCTTTTTTATAGAGAGGTTCATCACCTCAGCGAAGGAAATATCGGTTTGGTTTTAGCATCCAACGGGTTGGTGGTGTTTCTTCTGGAAATGTTGATAGTGCAGGTTGCAGAAAGAAATTTTCGCTCATCATCAGTAATCTCACTGGGTGTATGTTTGGGTGCTTTGTCTTTTTTAATTCTCCTGATTCCTTCCGGTATGTGGGTTTTATTTTTGGCGATGTTTATAATGAGCCTTTCAGAAATTTTGGCAATGCCATTTATGGCAACGGTTACGGTTAAACGCGGTTCACCAGATCGCAAAGGTGCTTACATGGGTTTAAATGCGCTTTCCTTTTCATCTGCTTTTGTTTTTTCGCCATTGATAGGGACTTTTGTGGCGGAGCATTTTGGTTTTTCTGTGTTATGGATTGGTACAGCTATCGTGGGAATCGCGACAACATTTGGGTTTAAATGGATTTTTCGTAAATTCTAAAGAAAATATTTTTATTTATAGCCGATTTGACTTGCAATGCATTCGTATAGTAAACAAAGAAATAACAAGGATTCCTGCTTTCTATTGTTCAAATAAAATTAATGAATCGAATTCCATCCTTTGATAACTCCTTGTATAAATTGTGAAATAGCCAGGATCAATAAAATTGAAATGCCAATTCTCCTTACAATTTTATTTGAAAAAACTTCTTCAAAATTTATTATTTAATAGAATTGTCAAGTCCAATCTATATTTTGAATCAGAAGAAAAACTTTTCCTAACTGAAAATAGAAATCATCAATAAAACTTCGTTTACTGTAAAAACCTTACCCAAAGCTTTTTACGGCTTCACCTAAATCAAACACACGGGCGTTTCCATTTACTTTTGATTTGATAATACTACTGCCAGCTGCGCTTCTGAAGCCTGCTTCGCAATGAACTACGATTGGTTTATTTACAGGTATTTCATTGGCTCTTTCCCTTAATTCGAACAATGGAATCTTAATTGAGTTTTCGAAGATTTTTTTTGCCTTTGTTTCTGAAGGATTTCGGATGTCAACAATAGTAAATCCATTTTCATTATTCCTCAATTGGCTACTTTCAAATTCAGCACTTACCTCCGTGCCGATATTCCCGAAAAATGCCAATTCGATTTGGCCTTCATAACCGATTTTTGCAATGCGCGCGATCAATTCATTTAAAGTGTTTTCATTTTCTGCAACGAGGTAAAATTTTTCTCCGGGGCTTACAATACTTCCAAGCCATGTTTCAAAACTATTTTCCCCCATCAGATTGATTGCATTTTTCAAATGTCCTTTTTTAAATCGTTCCTGAGGCCTGCTATCTATAATAACCAATGAAGAATCCAATAAATTCTGCGTATCCACATTTTCTGCTTTTATCTTTTTTACTTTTGAAATGCTTTCTGAAAAATTATCTGCTCCTTTTTTATTAAGCCCAACTTCATAAGGAAAATATTTTGGAACAAAGGGCTGGTCAGCTAAAAGATATTCCACAAATTCATCTTCACTCAACTCCTGCAAACTCCAGTTGCTCATTTTTTCAGCGCCCATATTGCTTGTGTTTTGTGGGCTCAAACCTCTTCCACATAAACTTCCTGCCCCATGTGCCGGATAAACCAAAACATCATTTGCTAAAGGAATATATTTATCACGAATCGAATGGTACATTTTTTTTGCCAGTTCTTTTTTTGCCATAGTGATAGAACCTGCCTGTTCCCTTAAATCCGGCCTTCCGCAATCGCCAATAAAAAGAGTATCTCCTGAAAATACGGCATGTTCTTTTTCATTTTCATCCATTAATATAATACTGATGCTGTCGGGAGAATGCCCCGGAGTATTCAATGCCTTAAAAGTAATCTTGCCTAATTTTAAAACATCACCTTCATCAAAGGGCTGGTGTGGATATTCAGCGCCAAGCAATTTACTTACATAAATTGTAGCGCCTGTTGTTTTGTGAATTTCCAAATGGCTGCTTACAAAATCAGCGTGGGGATGCGTTTCAATTATTGTGGTAATTTTTGCGTGGTGCTCATCAGCAAAATCATAATATGGCTGTGGGTTTCTCGAAGGGTCAATTAGCGCAACTTCTCCATTACTTACTATAGCGTAGGAATAGTGTGATAAATTTTTATCCTCAAATTGTTTGATTTCCATAAGTGATTATTATTTTGAATTCAAAATTATATGGTGGAGCTGCGTTGCTAAATTCTATTTTTTTGCCGTACTATTTAAAATATTATTTCTTGAAACTATCCCGTTGCCACACTAAAAATACTATACGCGATTATTATTAAAACAATGAACGAGATTAAAACATACAGGTAATCTTTCTCAAAAAGAAAACCAATTACTGAGAAAACAACGCGTGAAATGGGAGTGGCGATTAATAAAAGCAAACCTAGTTGTATAATGGATAAACTATCAAATTGGGCTACTCCTGTAATGATCTGTTTTACCGAGCGAAGATGTGAAGGTTCGCCAATAAATGTTTTGTATTGAGGAATGGTAAACCCCTTTTGAATTAAATAATAAACGCCGCCAAAAAGGATCAGGGAACCAGATATGATAACGCCGGTAATGAGTAACCTTCCCATTACTGATTCAATATCATAATCAGATATTTGTGTCCCCTTTTTCATATTTTGCCTGTTATTCCGTTATAAATCATTTGGATTGCGAGAAAAGTAATAATGATTGCAAAAAGAATCCTTAACCATTTTGTTTCTGATTTTACTAAAATTTTAGATCCCAAAAAAGCACCTCCAATAACGCCTAAAACCACAGGCATTGAAAGGCCCGGATTAATATAACCTCTTTGCATATAAATCCCTGCACTTGCAGCTGCAGTAACGCCAATCATAAAATTGCTGGTGGTAGTAGAAACTTTAAATGGAAGTTTCATTATATTATCCATCGCAATTACTTTTAAAGCGCCGGAACCTATTCCTAATAAACCAGAAATAATACCAGCCACAGCCATCATAAAAAATCCTCCTGGAATATTATGGGCAGCATATTTTATTTCACCCTTGGGAGTAGGGTAAGAGCTATTCATCTTTAATACATTTGCTAATTTACCTGCAGGAGTTTGTACCAATATTTGATTTTTCTTTTTAAAAGAAAGCGCTGCAGAAAATATTAAAACAAATCCAAAAATAACAGCAATAATTTGAGTTGGTGCATATACAGCAAGTACTGCGCCGCCGACAGCCCCAAGGGTTGTGGCAATTTCTAAAAACATTCCTATACGAATATTTGAAATTCCTTCTTTTACATAAGCGGCAGCCGCGCCCGAAGAAGTAGCAATGACTGAAATCAGCGAGGCGCCAATTGCATAATGAATATCAACTCCAAATAAAAGTGTAAGCATAGGTATGATAATCACACCTCCTCCCAAACCGGTAAGTGAACCAACTAATCCCGCTAAAAATGAACCTGCCAACACAATTAATGAAAAGAGAAGCACGGTCATTATTTTTTAAAAATTATGGCCAAAGGTACATAAAGCAAAAAGCTTGTCTTTTTTTAAATATCTATAAAGTGAGTAGGGTAAATGGTTACAGGTCAAATTTTTCTCTCCAGGCCAGCATTCCGCCAATTAAATTTTTTGTATTTGAAAAACCCATCTGGTCCATTGTCATAGCTGCAATGCCGCTCCTGTTACCACTTCTGCAATAAAAAATTACTTCCTCATCTTTAAGGCCGTCAATTTCTTCGGTTTGCATATTTTGTATATTTCCTAACGGAAGCGCAATGCCCCCGATATTATATTCCTCAGTTTCATCAGGCTGCCTTACATCTATGAGGTTAAGTTTTTCACCTTTTTCCAATCTTGATTTCACTTCTTCAGGAGAAATATTAGTCATATTCTTTATGGTTTTTTTATTTTAGAACTATCAATTCTTAATGTGTCAGTAGCGGGGCGTGAAGACTGTATCCAGATGTCCATCGTTTGCCCTGGCTGAATATAATTTGCAGTACCATTATTATCAATAACTTCCGGGTTTTGCCTTGAAATAAAAGCATTGGCGGTATCTTTTATTTCGCCTGTAGTAAGTATGGCTGCGAGCAAAATACCTTTACTATTTAGAAGTGCCCTTGCCGAATCGACCGTTAAACCGTTTAAGTCGGGAACTGGAATTTTTACCGCTTCAAGGCCGCCGCCAAGGACTAAATCTATTTTTGAACCCCATCTTATTTGAGCCCCGTATTTAATTTGGTTGCCGTTATAATCCTGTTCCAAAACAGAACCTTTCATAAAATTTGGCTTATAAGTAGTGTCGCCTAATACCAAATGATTTTTAGATAATTTATCAACTGCAAATCGAAAACTCAATCCTTCCAGATTAGGCATTTCTACCATCGGCAGCGTTACAGGATTTACATTTAAAAAAACGGTGCGGTTTACTTTTACAGTAGCGCCAGGGTCCGGCAATTGTTTTTTTACTGTGTTAAGAGGAAGGCTGTCATTATACAAGGAATCAATTAGAATAACATCAAAACCCTGGTTTTTTAAAAGAGAGGTAGCGCTATCTACATTTCTTCCAACAACAGACGGTACTTTTAAAGATTCTCCGTGATGTGTAAGCCAGCCAAGCGATTGAAAAAATAAAAATCCAAGCGCGAATATTAAAATAATAGCCACCGCCAGATTTACTAAAAAACTTTGTCTTGCAATAAATTTAAACACAGGTAAAATATAAATGAAAAAATAAAGTGCTGCAATTTAATTAAATTAAACAGGTAAACATTCCTCCAGTAATGCCGTATAAAAATCCATCAACGCCCAGCCCATTGCTACTACTTGTTGTGGAACAAGGCTCGCGGCGGTTTGGCCCGGTACTGTGTTTATTTCCAGCATATAAGGCAGTTGTGCTTCTTCATTGTATATAAAATCAATTCTTACAATTCCACGGCAATTAAATATTTTATAAATTTTTATTGCTTCCTGTTTTATTTGTTGGGCAATATTCTCATTTACTTGTGCCGGAGTTATTTCCTGGCTCGCGCCAAGGTATTTAGCTTCGTAATCAAAAAAATCTTTTTGGGTAATAATTTCGGTGATGGGTAAGGCAATGATTTTCCCTTTTGATTTAATAACGCCAATTGTAAATTCCCTGCCTTTTATAAATTCTTCTACCAACACCTGTTCATCTTCTTTAAATGCTTTTTCTATGGCTTTGCCCAATTCTTCTGATGGAGAATTTACTTTGCTCATTCCAATACTTGAGCCGCCGTTATTGGGTTTTATAAAAACCGGGAATTTTAAATTTTTTACCAGTTCATCAGGGCTTTCATAACTATTTTTAAATAATAAAACTGAATTAGCTACATTAATTCCTGCAAAAGAAGCAACGGCGACAGTGTACCTTTTATTAAAAGTAAGCGCAGAAATGGCGCAATCGCAAGAAGTGTAAGGAAGATGAAGCAGGTCAAAATAACCCTGTAGTTTTCCATCTTCTCCCGGCGTACCATGGATGCCGATTAGCACCGCATCAAAATTTATTTTTTGCTGATCAATAATGATTGAAAAGTCATTTTTATCTACTTCTGTTTTCTCATTTTTAGATGTATAGAACCATCCTTTGGGCGTAATATCTATTTTATAACAATCAAACTTTTCAGGATCAATATTTTTCTCAATTGTTTTTGCTGATTGATAAGATATTTCGGCTTCGCCGGAAAAGCCGCCGGTAACAAATGCAATCTTTGGTTTCTTCATTTAACTGGCCAATTTGGATTGTAAAATAAATTTAATTTTAGAATAATACCAATCTTATCAAAAATAAAAAATTAAAAGTGTTTTATGAGAAAATAAGAATTGATCTTATTTGTTGGTTTACTGTAATAAAAAAAGCCCCGGAAAATAGGGGCGAAAATTTTAGAAAGCAGATTTTAAAACCTGCGACCGGGAAGTATATTTTTGATTTTGAGAATAAACGAAGAAGCACGAACCTTCTTTTATCGTTTGGATAATTGGCTCTGCTACTTGCGCAGGTATTGCCGGGCATCCGAGGCTTCTGCCAAGGTAGCCAAGGTCTTTTACAGTTTTTTCGCTTACATAATCTGCGGGATGGATAACAATAGCACGCCTTTCCGCATTATCATTAATTCCTTTTTCCTCGCCCTGAAGCCTTAATGAAAGGCCATTGTCTCCATAATAAGTATCAAGGGTTACATAAAATCCAAGGCTGCTCATATTGCTCCTCGCCTTGTTAGAAAAGTGATGTGCGTATTCTTTACCCGAGTTGCGGCCATGTGCCACATAAGTATTGAAAAGCAATGTATGATTTTCCAGGTCAATAATAAACAAGCGTTTTTCCGTAGAAGGCAAACTAAAATCAACGATTGACAAAACGTGATCATTGTTTAATTTTCCTTCAGAAAGCAAATAATTGTAGCCTTTCAATCCTTCAATAAATGCTTGTTTGGAAAGGCCAAGATCATCTAATTGAAGGCTGTCATAAATAGATAACTCACTGTTTAGTTTCGATTCAGGAGCTTCAGGTATTTTCGAAATTATTTCAAATGGTATTGAAAGAGGTTTAAAATTGATTACTGGTGAAACAGGTAATGGTTTAAATGCAAAAGTCAGGGGAATTAAAGCAAAAAAAAGAAGCCGGTTAGATAAAAGATTTTTTTTGGGGTTGTTCATTAGGTTTTTTTTGTGGTTTCAAAATAAACTAAGAAAACTATAAATGAACCATTATGTTCAAAACGTTTTCATAGCATAATATTTTATTAGCACGGTTAATCATTTAAAAAATGGATTGGGTTTTTTAAATACCGCGCGAAAATAATACATCTTAGCTGACGAAATTGATTTTTATTGTCTCCAGTAAGCTTTTAATGGTGTTTTAACAGAATAAAAATAGGTTTTTAGGTTTTATTTAAAACAAAATTCTTTTGCTTTTATTGTGTAAATGAAAAATTTCACGTTCATTTTTCTTTTCATAAATTGGGTTCTTACTACTTATTATATTTGTAATAAAGGCATTAATTAAAATTCCGTCATTATTTCCAATCAAGTACTCATATTGCAAAATCCCATAGAATACCTAAAAGGTGTTGGCCCTTTGCGTGGAGATGTATTAAAAAAGGAAGCGGGTATTTTTACTTTTAATGATTTACTTCAATATTTTCCGTTTCGCCATATTGACCGTACTCAAATAACGCCGATAAGCAAAATAGGCCCGGATACCGAATACGTGCAGGTTAGAGGAAAAATAACATCCGTAGAAACTTTAGGTGAAAAATACGGAAGAAGGTTGGTGGCTACTCTTTATGATGGAACGGGCGAGATGGAACTAGTTTGGTTCCAGGGAATAAACTGGATACAAAAAAGTTTGCATATTGGAGCTTCTTATATTGTTTTCGGCAAAGCCGGATTCTTTATGAATACACCGCAGATTACACATCCCGAAATAGAATTATTAACTGAGGTAAATAAAGAAGTAAAAAATTTTCTGGAACCGGTGTACCCGGCTACCGAAAAACTAAAAGCCAAAGGAATGGGCGGAAGGCAATTGGGTAAATTGACTTTTGCACTTTTACAATTGCTTTCTGAAAAAGATATTCCGGAAAATATACCAGCAGGTATTTTAGGGAAATTTCATTTGGTAAAAAGATTTGAAGCAATAAAAAATATTCATTTTCCCGGATCGCAACAAGATTATGAAAATGCGGTAAAAAGATTAAAATTTGAAGAGCTTTTTATTTCGCAATTAAGAATGGGTTTTTTGCGGTTTAAAAGAAACCATTTTTCCAAAGGCAATACTTTCTCAAAAGTGGGAAATCTTTTTAATGATTTTTATAGCAATCATCTTCCGTTTGAATTAACCGGGGCACAAAAAAGAGTGTTGAAAGAAATTAGAAAAGATGTTGGCAGCGGCAAACAAATGAACCGGCTTTTACAAGGTGATGTGGGTAGCGGAAAAACGATGGTAGCATTAATGGCTATGCTTATTGCGGCTGATAATGGTTATCAAAGTTGTTTTATGGCACCAACAGAAATACTAGCCCGCCAGCATTTTGAAGGTTTAAAAAATCTGCTCGAAAACCTTCCTGTAAAAGTTGGAATCCTTACCGGATCGTCGACAGCGAAACAAAAAAAAGAAATATTAAACGCAACCCTTTCTGGTGAAATTACGTTTTTAATTGGTACACATGCATTAATCGAAGACGCGGTTCAGTTTAAAAACCTGGGGCTTGCCATCATTGATGAACAACATCGTTTCGGGGTGGCACAAAGGTCAAAACTTTGGGAAAAAAATGAAATTAACCCACATATTCTGGTGATGACTGCCACGCCTATTCCGCGCACGCTGGCGCTCACGGCTTATGGCGATTTGGATTATAGTATAATGGACGAAATGCCGCCGGGAAGAATTCCTATCCAAACGGTTCACAGGATGGAATATGCAAGGCCACAGGTAATGAATTTTATTAAAAGTGAAATTGAACGTGGAAGGCAGGCTTATATCATTTACCCTTTAATAGAAGAATCTGCCAAACTGGATTTTGAAGACCTGATGCGTGGCTATGAAGAAGTCAAAGCTTATTTTCCGGAACCTAAATATTATATTAGTATGGTTCATGGCCGGCAAAAATCTGCTCAAAAGCAAACCAATATGAAAAGGTTTGTAGATGGGGATACACAAATCATGGTTTCTACAACTGTGATTGAAGTGGGAGTAAATGTTCCGAATGCATCTGTTATGGTAATTGAAAGCGCAGAAAAATTCGGGCTCCCTCAATTGCACCAGTTACGGGGAAGAGTAGGGCGGGGAAGTGAAAAAAGTTATTGTATTCTTTCCACAAAAGTTAAGCTTTCAGCCGAAGCAAAACAACGTTTAAAAATTATGTGCGAAACAAACGATGGCTTTAAGATTGCTGAAAAAGACCTGGAAATCCGCGGCCCGGGAGATATCGAGGGAACCAGGCAAAGTGGATTACTTAATTTTAAACTGGCCAATATTGTGGAAGATAGAAAAATACTGGAAGCAGCCCGGCTAACAGCAGAAAAAATAATTTCGGAGGACCCTTCCTTATCCTTTGCTGAAAATTATTGCCTGAAAACATATCTGGAAGGAGTAAAAGGCAAAACTGGATGGAGCAAAATATCGTAACTTATAAAATTAAAATTGCTATGTTAAGAAGCTATTAAATCAGAAATCAAAAATTTAATTTTTTCCACTTATTCCAATTCTTTCGTAAATTTATATTTCAATCCTTATTATCCCTTCATGGCCTTTTGACTTTAATTTTTTTCGTTTCTTTCTATGATAAATAAAATTTTCTTGAAATTTTTAAAACGCTATCCTTATTTTATTTTTCTACTTGTAACAACACTTTTTGTTTCTGAAAATCTGTTTGCCCAGGTTGAATTTATAGAAAATAAAGGGCAGTGGGATTCGAAAGTGAAATATATGAGCAGCGCGGGCAGTGGTTCTTTCTTTTTAACAGATAAGGGGTTTGCCATCACTCAATATAACGCTGATGATGTTGAAAATGTAAAAATAAAAATGCACGAACCTACCTCCGGTGGATCTTCGGCAAAGAGAGAGAAGTGGGGCGATTCAGTAAGAACTGATGCATATTCAGTCCAATTTTTAAATTCCCAAACTCCTGTTATACTGGCTGATAAAGAACTTCCTTCAGTAACTAATTATTTTATTGGAGATGACAAAAGTAAGTGGGCCTCAAATTGTAAAAGTTACATGGGAGTAACCTATAAGAATATATATCCTAATATTGACCTAAGATATTATACCGATGCCACCGGAAATTTAAAATATGATTTTATCATAAATCCAGGGGCTAAGATTGAAGATATTGCTATGAAATATAGTGGGGCGCAAAAACTTGGTATAAAGAACCGTGAATTGAATATTACTACTAGCCTTGGCGTGAATAAAGAGTTGAAGCCATATACTTACCAGGTTATAGATAATCAAAAACAAGAATTGGATTGCCGTTATGTTATAAAAGGGGACGTTGTAAAATTTAAAGTAAAAAATTATTCGCCCGACAAAACATTGATAATAGACCCAACATTAATATTCTTTAGTTATTCAGGTAGCCAGGCTGATAATTGGGGCTTTACAGCTACTTATGGCAAAGATGGCTCTTTTTACGGTGGAGGTATTGCTTTTGGTCAAAAATTTTCACCTGGAGCTACAGGTTATGATGAATCATTTAATGGGGATTTTGATATTGCTATCATTAAACTTTCTCCAAATGGCCACAACCGGATTTATGCAACCTATATTGGAGGAAAAGGCTCGGACCAGCCACATAGCCTGATAGAGGACCCCCAAGGCAATTTAGTTATTGCTGGCAGGAGTAGCTCAAGCGATTATCCTAAAGTTCCTAAAACAGCTAAGGCCGGCACTGGTGGGGGGTTTGATATAGTAGTAACTAAACTTAATGCAACTGGAACGCAGATTATTGGTTCAATGGAAATAGGTGGTTCGGGTGATGATGGAGTAAATATTGCTGACGATCATAGTAATTTTCTTCAATCGCTTAAAAGGAATTACGGCGATGATGCGCGTAGTGAGGTGTTATTGGATGGTTCCAATAATATTTACGTTGCATCCTGTACTTCTTCGGGTGGTAATTCGGTTATAGGTGGCGCCTTCCCTACGACCCCGGGTGCTTTTCAAACAATTCTAAAGGGCAAACAGGACGCAGTGGTTTTAAAATTAAATCCCGATTGTAATAAACTTTTATTCAGCACTCTTCTTGGTGGAAGCGATAATGATGCGGCTTATGTATTGACAATTGGGAACAACGGAAGTGTTTATGTAGCCGGAGGAACAGCAAGCCCGGATTTTTTTGCTAATATTCCAACTGCCAATGTAATAAAACCAACAAATCCTTCATTGGGAAGCGCTGAGGGAAAAGACCCTTGCGATGGTTTTGTGGTAGAATTAAATAGTAACGGTACCAATGCTATTCGTGGTACATATGTAGGAACTGATAAAGCTGATCAGATTTATGGAATTGAAACTGATCAGTTCGGGTTTGTTTACGTAATGGGAACTTCTGAAGGAAATATGAAAGTAATTGATCCGCCTACCAATAAAGCTTATTTTAATCCAACCGGTAAACAATTTATATCTAAATTGAAACCGGATTTATCGGCCTTTGTATATTCAACTGTTTTTGGTTCTCCTAATTCGCAGGTTCCAAATTTATCACCCACTGCGTTTTTGGTAGACCGTTGCCAAAATGTATATGTTTCGGGGTGGGGTGGAAAATCAAATGGTGGTTTTTCTTCTGGAAACACAAAAGGGCTTCCTGTAACTGCTGATGCTATTAAACCAAGGACAGATGCCACCGGAAGTGATTTTTATTTTATAGTTTTAAGGAAAAACGTTGATTCATTATTATATGGCACTTTCTTTGGGCAAGAAGACCCACCCGGTCAAATAACCTTTGGCGACCATGTTGATGGAGGCACGAGCCGGTTTGACCGCAACGGAGTTATTTACCAGGCTATTTGTGCAAATTGTTTTAAAAGCGAAGCTTTTCAAGGTACACCAAATGCATGGGCAAAAACGAATGGGTCAATAGGCGAAGGAGGGGCTTGTAACCTTGGAATGCTAAAAATTGAGATGGATTTTTCAGGCGTCCGTTCAGGCTTACATACTTCAATTAACGGCGTTTCAAATGATACAGCGGGTTGTGTGCCATTGCTGGTTGATTTTTCGGATACATTAAAAAAGGGAAAACTTTATTATTGGTATTTCGGCGACGGAACTGGTGATACAACTAAAATTCCTGCTACAACCCATGTTTATGAAAATGTAGGAAAATATCCTGTAATGTTGGTAACAATAGATAGTGCCACCTGCAATATTTCAGACACCTCTTATAAAACAATAAAGGCAGGGGATAATAAAATCGGCCTGGATTTTATTTCTCAAAAATTGCAACCTTGTACCAACCTCACTTATAATTTTACGAATATTTCTACGGCTACAAGAGGTACATTCAGTCCCGGGCTTTTTACCTGGGACTTCGGAGATAATTCACCTTTGCTAACACAGACTCAAAATCCTGTTAATCATGTGTATGCTGGCCCGGGAACCTATAAGGTGACGCTTTCTATTGACGATTCTACCTATTGCAATTCCCCGGCGGATACTATGAAAACCATACGTTTGTCGCCAGAGGTAAAAGCTTCATTTTCTACACCTGCAAACGGTTGTGTGCCTTATAATGCTTTGTTCACTAATAATTCACTTGGTGGAATTAATTTTGTTTGGGATTTCGGAGACGGCACTTCTTCTACTGATGATAGCCCTACTCACCTTTATACACAAGTTGGTCCTTATAAGGTCAAACTAACCGCATATGATTCTTCTTCTTGTAACAAAATTGATGATTCAACATTCACTATTACGGTTAGCCCAATTCCGATAGCATCATTTACCTATAATCCACTTCAACCAAAGGAAAATACAATTACTAATTTTGTAAATCAATCCATAGGGACTACTCATTATACGTGGAGTTTTGGAGATGGAGATACGTCAGCTTTAAAAAATCCTTCACATATTTATAATATCACGGATACATACCAGGTTTGCCTGAATGCCGCTAATGATGTAGGTTGTAGCGATGATACATGTGAAGATGTAAAAGCAATTATAAAGCCTCTTCTTGATGTACCATCAGCATTTACCCCTGGAAAATTTGGCGCAAACGCTATTATCAGGGTGGTTGGGTTTGGCATTAAAGAAATGGATTGGGTTATTTACAACCGTTGGGGCCAAAAGGTATTTGAAAGTAATAACCTGAAAAGCGGCTGGGATGGTACTTTTAATGGTAAATTACAACCGATGGATGTATATACCTATACGTTGGGTGTTACTTTTTATAGTGGGCAGAAAGTAAAAAAGACGGGTGATATTACTTTATTACGATAATCAATGAAAAAACGAATTAAAATATTATTTCTGTTTACATTTTTATTACTAATAATAGGAATACAAAATTCTTTTGGCCAGGATTTGCATTTTTCTCAATTTTTTAATAATCCTCTGCTTACCAATCCTGCAAACACTGGTTTTATTCCGGATGCAGACTATCGGTTAGGCGCATCTTACCGCGATCAATATTCTAACATCATGCAAGTTCCCTATAAAACAATGAGCATTTTTGGAGATGCGCAGGTTTTCAGGGATAGGATTGAAAATGGCTGGATGGGGCTTGGTGGCGCTATTCTTCGAGATGTTGCCGGAAGTGGAAGCCTTACTTCTACTAAAATTTATGGCTCGGTTGCTTACCACCAGCTGCTTGGTGCCAGCAGTTTACTTACCGCCGGATTTAACCTGGGATGGGCTAATAAAAGAATTGACCAAAGTAAACTTACTTTTCCTGATCAGTTTGATGGCCAGTTTTTTGACGCTACTTTGCCAACATCTGTTCAATTACTTAATAATAGTGTAAGCTATTTTGACATGCAGGTAGGAGTCAATTATGCTTATTTTCCTACAACAGATATTTATATCAATGCCGGCTATTCTATTCATCATGTAAACCGGCCAAAAGAAACTTTTTTTGAAGATGATGAAGCAAGCCGCCTTTCTATGCGCCATATCGGGTTTATAAATGCCATCATTAAATTAAATGACCAGGTTATTATTAATCCGGCTGCCTATTACACCAATATGGCGAGTGCCAGTGAACTTATGGCCGGGATGAGCGCTGCTTATAATCTTTCAGGCCATGGTGATAAACAAATAATTGGTGGATTATTTTATCGTTATGGCGATGCAGTTATTCCCATGGTTGGGCTCGAAGTTAATCATGTCCGTTTTACATTTAGCTATGATGTTACTACTTCTTCTTTAAAAAACTATAATAATTCTTTTGGCGCTGATGAATTTAATGTTTTGTATAAAGGATATTATAGCACCTTTGCCGGCGACCGCCAGCAAACGCTTTGCCCTGTTTTCTAAAATTAAATAGTTTTATATTTTTATGATTTCAGTAAGTAATAAATTGCTAACAGCAATGCTTATACGAATATGATGGATGTATCAGGTATTTCTAAATCTAACTTTCACTTTTTTGGAAATATGGATTCATTTGTCAAACAAAAAAATTCGTGTTCTAAAATCAATACTTCATCTTTGTAAAAATGAATAAAAATATTTGTTGAAAAAGAAAAATCATGAATAAAAAAATTTCCATTATTGGAGGTGGCAACCTCGGTTCGGCAATTGCTGAAGGGTTACTAAAAAGTAAATTTTGCAAGCCCTCTGAATTGACTGTTACAAAAAGAAACACAGAAACACTTCAAAAATTAAAAGATAAAGGAGTAAAAATAATTTCTGATAATGCAGAAGCAGTAGCTGTTTCTAATTTAATAATTTTAGCTGTAAAGCCTTACCAGGTAACCGATGTATTAAATAGCTTTAACATGAAGCTTACGAAAAATCATATTTTGGTTTCGGTAGTTACTGGTGTATTGATTTCTGAATTACAGGAAATTATTAAAAAGGATATTCCGGTTTTCAGGGCAATGCCAAACACCGCAATTTCTATTGAACAAAGCATGACTTGTATTAGTTATACCCGGGCAACTGAAGAACAGAGAATTTTTGTAGAGAAAATATTTTCGCCTCTCGGCAAAGTAACCGTTATCGACGAAAAATTAATGGAAGCAGCCACCATTCTTGGTGCTTGTGGCACTGCTTATGCAATGCGTTTCATACGTGCCAGTATTCAAGGCGGTATTGAAATTGGGTTTGATGTAGCTACTGCCAGCCTGATCGTTGAACAAACTGTAAAAGGGGCCGCGGAACTGTTATTGCAAAAAGGTACACACCCTGAACAGGAAATTGATAAAGTTACTACCCCAAAAGGTTGCACCATCGCTGGTTTAAACGAAATGGAGCACCAGGGTTTCAGTTCTTCATTAATAAAAGGGATTTCATTAAGTTATAAAAAAATTGCAAAAAATTAAGTTTCATTTCGGGTAAAACAGAAATCCCGGTTAAATGTTTGTTTACTATAAAAACATAAAATTTTACCGAAAAAATAATGATATAAAAACCAGTTCATGCGGAATATAAAAATAGCTTTCAATAAAAACATTTCATTTCTTCTTCTTTTTTTTGGTACACTTTTATTTGTTTTTTGGGTAAATAAACCAATTCAATTAAAAAATGGAATGTGGAGAGCAACCATTCAAAGAAAAGATGGCCAACAAATAGTTTTTAATTTTCTATCGAAAGACAGCGCCGGTAAAAAGATTATTTATGTGATAAACGGCGCAGAACGTTTATTAGTTGACAGCATTGAAACCCGCGCTGATTCTATTTTTATTCAAATGCCGTTTTTTGAATCAGGATTTGCTGCAAAAATAACTTCTGAAGGAAACCTAAAAGGTGAATGGATAAAACATTACGGTTTAAGAATTCTCAAATTGCCTTTTGAAGCAGAATATAATAATGAAAATAGATTTAAAATTTCATCGCCACCAATTGCAAATATTTCCGGCAGATGGGTTTCAACTTTTAAAGACAATGATAGAACTTTTACGTTTGTAACTGAATTTAAACAACATGGCTCTCATTTGTCAGGAACGGTTCTTGACCCTACGGGTGACTTTCGTTTTTTGGATGGAGTGGTGAGTGGAGATAGTTTGAAACTGTCCACTTTTGATGGTGGAAACGCTTATTTGTTAACTGCTAAAATTGATAATAGTAATTCGATTTCCGCCGGTAAGTTTTATGCGGGAGCCACCGCAACAGAAGATTGGAGCGCAGTTAGAAATGAAAATGCCAAGATAGAAGATAGCCTGGAAGGCTCGAAATTAAATGCGAATGAAGGAAAATTAAATTTTATTTTCCCCGATAGTAAGGACGGAAAAATGATTTCTATCAACGACAAAAGATTTAAAAATAAAGTAATCGTTATTCAAATACTAGGTTCGTGGTGCCCCAATTGTATGGACGAAACCAAATTTTTAAGTGATTACTACAATAAGAACCATCAAAAAGGATTTGAAGTAATTGGGCTTGCTTACGAACGAACTACTGATTTTAAAAGCTCTCAAAAAGCACTGTTGCCTTTTAAGAAAAGATTTGATGTACAATACCCAATACTAATTACCGGTGTAACTGTTAGTGACCCCAATCTTACCCAAAAAACTTTGCCGCAGATAAAATCTATAAATGCTTTCCCGACCAGTATTTTTATTGATAAAAAAGGTAATATAAGAAAGATTGATAGCGGGTTTAACGGCCCTGCAACAGGGGAACATTACACAGAATTTAAAACTGAATTTAACCAGGTTATTAACAAATTACTTGAAGAAAAATAAATTTCAATAAACCATCTTTTTCTCTTTTTATTATTGAATTATATTTCAAGTTCTTTCGCCGGGTCCCAGAATAATTTTTCAAAATCTACAACGGTATCATTTTTTACTTTTACTTTTTCTTTCGCCAATAACTCTTCCATTTTTGTAGGTGTAGAAAAATGCGCTTTACCAGTAAGCATTCCATTTCTATTTACCACTCTTTGAGCGGGCACAGGAGGGTTTGCCTGGTGTGCTCCGTTCATTGCCCAGCCTACCATTCGCGCTGAAAGTTTAGTGCCCAGGTAATTGGCTATGGCACCAAATGAGGTAACCCTTCCTTTTGGAATTTGCCGGGCTACATCAAAAACATCTTCAAAAAAACTGTATTGTTTTCCGACTGCCCTGGGGCTTTCTTTTTTTTTAATGTTTTCTTTTTTTTCCGTTGGCTTTTTTTTCATTTTTCAATATTTGGTATTTGTAATTTAAAAATAATGAAAATTAAAATGAAAAACTGCTCTTGCTAAATATCGGAATTATTGATTTAATTCAGCATCCTTTTAATTCTAATCTTCATTGTATAAATTAGAAATTACTTTATGTTATTTTTTTTCTTTATAAGAAAAATCTCTAACTTACTCCCTTAAACCATTTTTAACTCTTAAAAAAAATTGAATGGAAACAAAACCAATGTTACCTAATGCGACCGCTGTTCTTGTATTAGGTATCTGCTCAATTGTATTTGCCTGCTTTTTTGTTGGGTTTATTCTTGGAATAATAGGAATTGTCCTTTCCTCTAAACCTAGAAAAATGTCTAAAGCGAATCCTGAATTATATGATGGGTCCGGGCAGGTAAATGCGGGATTCATTTGCTCAATTATTGGGACTTGCCTTGGGGTAGTTTACGTTATTTATTGGATTGTAGTTGTAGCTATACTCGGCGGCACTGCGTTTTCACTTTCTCACATGAATTATTAAAACTTTACAGGCATAAAATATTTATGCCTGTTTTTTTCTTTAGAATGATACATTGGTTACAAAACCATATGATGCCTTGCGCTTTAAAAGCTATTTTCGGGATAGATTGCCCTATTTGCGGCTTTCAGCGGTCGCTTGTATTGTTGCTGCAAGGAAATTTTATTGAAAGTTTTAAAATTTACCCTCCGCTTATTTTCGCAATGTTACTTATTGCTTATGCTGTTGCCACCGTATGTTTTCCGCGTTATATCGGCCGAAAATATTTGCCTTCCTATTCGCTGATTGTTTTAATTATTATCGCCATCAATTATTCAGTGAAAATTGTCACAGGAAATTTATCTTAAAACTTAAAAATTTATTTACATTCATTTTAGGTTATGCTTAGACGTTACACATTATTGTAAAATTGAAATCTGTGTTATTTCTTTGTTTACTGCAACGGTTCTATCTTACAAATAAAAATCATTGATTAGTATTGGTTAAAGTAATAGGTTGATAACGCTCCGCAGTTACATAATGCCCATTTTTCATCGCTGGAATCCAATGTGGCCCTTTATTGATAGATTTTACCGCTATTTGCGCCAGCCTTGTGCCTTTCATTGTGGTAGCTTCTACGTTACTAACATTTCCGTTGGTATCAACTATGAATTTTACCACACACGTTCCATAATCTGATTCAGAAAATTCATCCAATTCAGATTCTATAGCTCTTCTAATAAATTTCTGCCATGCCTCAGAACCGCCTGGAAACCTTGCTTCCACATCTATCGACATAATATGAGAGTCTACATCCGTTTTTTTCTTTATAGGGTTAGCTATTACATTGCTGCTGGTAATTTCCGTTGGAGGGTTTATGATTCCTGATCCAGGATTCAGCCCATCAACAGTTTTTATATCAATAATTGCTTCCTCAATTTGCTTTACATTAGGGGGAGGGGTATTTACTAAATTATCTTTTACTATCGTAGGTGGTGCCACTTTTAATGTAGCAACATGAACTGGAGGGATTGATAACTTAGGAAGCGGCGTTGGTTTATCAATAGGAATATTTTTTAAAATAATTCCAGGGATAACCATTGGTATTACCGTTTTATTTTTTTGGAATTTTTTTCCGATGATTGAAGCTGTAATTAAAAGCAGGATGAACCCCATCATCACTAAGAGTGCCTTTGAAATTCTTTTGTTATAATTTTTTCTTAATTGGTAAGCTCCATACAATTTGTTTTTTCCATCGAAGAGAATATCAAGAATGTCTGATTGTAAAATTCGATTTGCTTCCATGATGTTATTTTTTTAATAAGATTCAGGCATCAAATATTTTCCATAAAATTATTTTGAGTAAAAATGAAAATACCAAAATACGCAACTGGAATGGGTACCCTTAAGAATCAATCAGGTGGGAGTTTGTTAGGCGGATACTAGTTTAAATAAAATTTCGTAAAAAATTATGCAAAGAATTAATCATTGTCAGGCTGCGCATATACCTGCCATCCATTTTCTTTTCTTTCCAAAAAAATATACCTGCTGACGGGGCTTTCATTATTCGTTTTTGTGAGCGCAGTTGCTGCAATAACGATTTCATTTTGAGACTCAGGGACATTAAAAATAAAATGATAAAAATTATTACCGGATAAAATGATCTCCTTAATATTTTTTGGATCATCTATATCCATACTATCCAGGTTGTCAAATTGATAAATTACATACCGGTTTAGCAAGTCATTTTTAACGGTGTCCCGGAAATAAAGATCTATTGATGTTGTAAAAAAAGTAGATTTGGAGCTATCATAAGATAAAACAGGGGCTTCAGGTTTTGCAGAATCTATCCAGTTCATCGGGGGAGGAATCGCAGGGTATTTATAATAATTATTTTTCAAACTATCGCTCCATCCGTTTGGATTACTTTTAAAAGTACTACTGCTGAAAAAAACACTTCCTTCAATTTGAGGGTATTGCCTTAAAAATTGGATTTGATCCGGTAATTCATTTTTATGATGCCAGGCATAAGAATGTGGTTCCAGCGCGCGGTAAATCCCTTGCCCAATGTACAATTGCCGCCCATAAGTATGGCGTGCCCACCAATCAGCAAGCACTTTAAAGCCTACTACTTTCTGGCTTACTTCCCAATACAGTTGCGGCATCACATAATCAATCCATTTATTTTTCAACCACAATAATATGTCTGCATAAAGGCCATCATAGTTCGTCACGCCGGCTTTGGTATTACTTCCTTCTGAATCATCAGCAATATTTCGCCAAACACCAAATGGGCTGATACCAAATTGGCAATATTTATTTTCTTCTTTTATGGCATTGCTTAAATGCAAAATAATCGAATCGACATTGCTTCTTCTCCAGTCAGCTAATGGCATACCGTTTCCATATTTTCTGTAAGAAGCCGTATCCATAAATTCTTTTCCTGAAATGCGGTAAGGATAGAAATAATCGTCGAAATGAATAGCATCAATATCATATCTTTTTACTACGTCCCTAACTACATTTACCACAAAATTTTGTGCGTCTTTATTCCCCGGGTCGAAATATTTGGTGTTTCCATAAGTAATAAACCAATCAGGGTGCAGCCTGGTAATATGAGTTGGTGAAATTGATGAGTTGTAAATATTAAATACAGCCCGGTAAGGATTCATCCACGCGTGAAATTCCATTCCACGTTTATGCGTCTCCGTTATCATAAACTTTAAGGGGTCATAATAAGGGTTTGGTGGCGTGCCTTGCTTACCTGTGAGAAACTCGCTCCAAGGCTCATATTCAGAAGGGTAAAATGCGTCAGATGCCGGCCTTATCTGCACTACCAGCGCATTCATCCCATTTCTTTTATTCATTTCTACCAACTTAATAAATTCATCTTTCTGTGACTGGGTACTTAAAAATTTGGAGGAAGGGAAATCAATATTACCAACCGTTGCCACCCAAACACCACGAAATTCATATTTTGGCTGGCCGAATGATTTTTGAAAAAAAGAAAGAATAATATAAAGTAAAAGCAGGGGTATTTTCTTCATAGGAGAAATCAATTTTTAAAAATGCAAATGTAACACGATATACTTTATCAATCGGCCGATGAAAAAGTATGCATAAGAGAAAAGAATTAAAGGTGGTTCCAGTTGATTGTTCCATCCTTTTCATCTTTCATTTCTATACCAAGGCCTGCAAGTTGGTTTCTTATTTTATCAGAAGTAAAAAAATCTTTTTTTGATTTGGCTTCCTTCCTGATTTCAACCAAAAGATCCATAATTCCATTAAGTTGATCCGAACTTTCAGAAGGGTCTTTCAATCCTAATATTTGCTCAAGGAAAAGTGTAAAATTTTCTTTTAATTTTTTAAAAGTTTGAGTTGATATTGCGCCTTGGTTTATTAAACCATCTTTTATTGAATTGATTACCGGAACAATTTCAAACATGTTGGCCAGAACTTTTGCAGTATTAAAATCATCATTAATGAATTCTTCAAATTCATCCACCAATTTATTTATTTTAGAATCCAGTTCTTTTTCGGCAGGTTCTTTAACATCAGCAATTTCCATTTTCTTTAAAACTTCATAAGCTTCAAATAATCTTTTCATTCCTTTTTCCGCGGCTGTTAATGCTTCGCTGCTAAAGTCAAGCGTACTTCGGTAATGAGTTTGTAAAATAAAAAAACGGATTACCATCGGAGAAAAAGGCTGTGAAAGAAGTGGATGGTCGCCACTGAACATCTGCGTTAGCGTGATCTGGTTGTTGTAGCTTTTGCCCATTTTTTTACCATTCACAGTGATCATGTTATTATGCATCCAGTATTTTGCCGGAGGTGTGCCATTGCATATAGTACTTTGTGCTATTTCACTTTCATGATGTGGAAACATCAAGTCCATTCCACCACCATGTATATCAAATCTTGGACCCAAATATTTAGTTGCCATCGCAGAACATTCAATATGCCATCCGGGGAAACCTTCGCCCCATGGGCTTTTCCAGCGCATAATATGTTGCGGTGGAGCGAGCTTCCATAAAGCAAAATCCGCTTTATCCCTTTTTTCATCCTGGCCTTCCAGGTCACGCGTCGTTTCCAAAAGGTCACCTATCACTCTTCCGCTTAATTTTCCATAATCATGGCCCGCTGCATATTTTTTTACATCAAAATAAACAGAGCCATTTACTTCATATGCATAGCCGGCTTCAATCAGTTTTTCAATCATCCCTATTTGTTCAACGATATGGCCTGTAGCTGTCGGCTCTATATTTGGTTCAAGTGTATTTAACTGCCTGAATGCCCAGTGGAATAGATTCGTGTATTTATGAACCAGTTCCATTGGTTCTACTTTTTCTAATAATGCTTTGGAGGAAATTTTATCTTCGGCTTGCCTGCCTTCTTCCTCAAAGTGGCCAGCGTCTGTGATGTTTCGAACATAGCGGACTTTATAACCGAGATATAACAGGTACCTATACACGACATCAAAAGTAATATAAGGCCTCGCATGCCCAAGATGGCTTTCTCCACTCACTGTTGGCCCGCAAACATACATGCCAACATGCGGTGGATTTATTGGAATAAATTCTTCTTTTTGTTTGGTTAATGAATTATAAACTTTAAGCGCCATACTTTTTTATCTTTTATGATTACCTTCTTTCGAAAATAAAAATATATTTAAGTGTGTAAAGATATTCTACCTTTTACAATCTTACTTTTTTTAAAAAATTAATGTTGGTAATTTAAATCGGCAATTATGGGAAAATGATCGCTTAAGTTTTTTACCAGTCTTGTGTACTGTGTAATTTCAAATTTTTTATCAGTAAAAATATTATCAATACGAAGCGTAGGTGATATGGAACTAAAAGTGCGTGAAATACCAGAACCCTTTTCTACAAAAGCGTTCTGAAGCCCTTTACCAATCGTTTCATACGCATAAGAAACAGGCACATCATTAAAATCGCCACAAACAATTACAGGGTAAGGGCTATGGTTTATTTCATCTTTTATAAAATTTGCCTGCGAAGCCCTTTTTAAAACTCCCAATTTTATTTTAGAAATGATACTTTTCGATTCTGAAATAGTTCCTTGTGAAGGAACAGTTCCATTATCCAGGTAATTCAAATTGGTTTGTGAAAATTTTAAGGATTGTAGGTGAATATTAAATACCCTGATTGTGTCATTGGCTCGTACAATGTCGACAAATTGAAAGGTAGAATTGTAGCTGCCAGGATTATTTACTAATGTTTGTTTTCTTATAATGGGGAATTTTGAAAAAATGATAATGCCAAAATGATGGTATTTATCAAAATCATTTCTCACCCCGTAAGAATAAAAATAATCGGTAAATTTTAATGCTTTTAGAATGTCAGGAAAGTAATTAATTGCTTTTTTATTTTCTCCAGCAACCATTTCCTGGAAGCAGGCTACATCAGGGTCGTACTTATTTATAAGGCCAATGATTTCCTGTTTTTTTTCCGGATGGTCTTTATAATGGAGGATATTGAATAGCTCGACATTCCAGCTCATAATCCTGATCTCATTAAGTTTTTTATGAATTGTAAAATCAGGTTCAAGGTGTAATGCGAAAATATTTTTTACAGCCTGGAGGGAAGAAAGAAGTACGATCAATGAAAGAATACACCAAAAAGATTTTCCGAATAGCCAAATAATAAAAAATAAAACCAGGATCAACAATAGATAGGGCAATAGTAAAGTGAACAAACTAAGGAACCACCATTGTTGTGGGTTAAAATATTTTACATTGGCGCCTGCAAGAAAAAAGATGCTAACGATAATATTAAAAACAACAAGTGTTTTTTTTGTAAACCTTCGCAGAAAGGGCTTTTGCATTTAAGGCAATCCTTTTATTTTGGTGAATATTGTAGCTAAAATATAGCATTAAAAATCTGTTTCCCTGGCTTTTTCCAGGATAGTTTTCTCCTCTTCAGATAAATGATTGTAACCCTTTTGATTGATCTTGTCGAGGATCTCATCAATTCTTTGCTGCGTAATTACCGGCCTTTTTACAAAAGGTTTTTGGCCACCGGTATTGTAAAAAACTTTTTCCTTAATCTTCTGTTTTTGAATAACCGGTTTATCAGGATTAAAAAGGTTTGACAGCCAATTGTAAATTTTGTTCATCCATAAACTCCAATCGTAACCTTTTCTTAAACTAACTATAAATAAAAATCCTACAAGGCCGCCGCCAAGGTGGGCAATGTGATTAGAAGCTTCGCCGCCACCCGTTAAATCAATTATAATATATATAATGGTGAGAATCCATAAAGGTATGCCACCGTTGAGCATTCTAAACAAACGGTAATCGGGTGCTAAGGTTGTGGTGGCTAATGCAATTGCCATAATTCCCGCGTTTCCGCCAAACATAAAAGAATATTCTACCTCTGGCCTCAGATTTGGAAATGCATAACTGGCGGCAACAAAAAATATAGCGCCTGCGATGCCTCCATAAATATACACCGGTATTATTTTTGAATTTCCTGCAAGCCCCTGGAAAATAGAACCAAAAACCCAAAGCCAAACCATGTTGATAACGGTATAGATAAAGCCTACATGAATAAACATATAACTAAAGACAGTCCAGGGTTTGGTGGCGAGGGAAGATAGTTTTGCCGGGACAATAAACCACCTTAAAATTTCATATTGAAAAGCAGTAGAAGTTGATTGGGAAATATAATAAATAACCTGGATAAGCCCGAAAGAAACAAACATTACGGCATTGATGGCGATAAGTGCTATTAGCGAATTATTATCGTCTCCAAGGCGAATTTTCCGCAACTGGCGATCCATGTATCTTTCTGATTCCCCCATTTTCTGTTCTGTAAATTTATAGGGTAAAATTACCAAATTACCCGGATTTTAAAACAAGTAAATTTTAATTTCCATAATTTCCTTTGCCTGTTTTTTTCCAAATGATACATAAAATCAATCCCATCGCGAGCCCTCCTAAATGAGCAAAGTGAGCCACGTTTCCCCCAAAGCCGGAGAATTGCCCAAAAAGATCGAAGGCCGCGTAGCCAATCGCTAAATATTTTGCTTTAATTGGAAAAGGAATCGGCAAAATATAGAATTGAATGTTTGGAAATGTATAAGCAAAAGCTCCTAAAAGCCCCATGATGGCTCCGGATGCACCAATAGCAAAACCAATCGGTACCAGGAACATTTCTGCCACCCCTGCCACTAACCCACAAAGAAGGTAAAAAATGAGAAATTTCTTTGGCCCCCATAATCTTTCTAAAGAAGCACCAAATAACCAAAGAGCGTACATATTAAAAAGTATGTGAAAAATTCCTCCATGCGCAAACATGTGCGTTACTAATTGGTAAGGCTTAAATAATCCTGTATCAATAGACCAAAGCCCGATTCTGCTGGTGAGCCATCCAAAATTATTTCCCCCGGTAACATCTAATCCTGTTTTATCAAAAACCTGTTGCGCCACATAAACAATCACATTGATGATGATTAAATTTAAAACAACCGGTGTTGAAGATTGGGACGGCCTGTAACTGTTAAACGCCATTCTTAAATTTTTTTAGGCTGCAATTTCGGAAATTGTTAGCGGAAATTAAGTTATAAAGGTTTTACTTAACAAAATAAGGAAATATTTGAAACAAAAAAGTATCAACAGTAAACGAACCTGCCTACCGGACAGGCAGGCAAATAATGATGATTTTTATTCTGCTTTTAAGATAACCTCGCCTGTCTCATCTTTATCAGTGCTCCCAATTATTGAATGAGAGCCTTTAGAGAATAATTTAATTGCTACATCTTTGGGAACGTTTGGCATTGCAGAAATTATTTCTTTAAAAGAAAGGCTGCCTTCACAAAATATAATTTCTTCTGCATCGCAAAATGAGAAAACATTTTTAAGATTGCGAAATGAGCCTATGGTGTTACTGTTTAAAATATTATCTGTTTCTATTCTCCCGATAAGCTGTGTATTTTTTCCTGCACTCTTTAATAAATTTTTTACCGCTTCAAATTCATTTTCGTTTCCTGCGACAACTACCTGGCTATTTTTATCGGTTTCAACTTCTTTTGTTTTTATAACCCTTTTGCTTACCCGTGAAATACCTGCAACTGTGCCTCTGAAAATTATAGCGCTGTGAAGGCATAAACTAAAAATACCAGACTGGCTTCTTCCATAATGTTTTTTTACAAAAATCCCCATGGCATTGTAAAAGGTTTTTACATAATTGAGGCTTTCTTTTTGGGTGCTCTCGCCTTTAAAATGAATGATAGGGCATTTGGCAAAAAAATAATTTTTAAACCCTGCCTCCTGAATGCGGTAGCTAAGGTCAATGTCTTCGCCATACATAAAAAACTGTTCATCAAACCCACTTGTTTTTTCCAGAATTTTTTTCGGAATCATCATGTAGGCTCCTGCCAGCACATCCACTTGCTGGTTTTTATTTTTGCTTAAATTTCCAAGATAGTATTTTGCAAAAATTTTTGAATGGGGAAATGTTTTTGTTAATCCTGATAATTTATAAAATGAAGTGATTGGCGAAGGGAAGGCTCTTTTACTTTCTTTTAAAAAACGCCCGGAACCGTCAAGCATCTTTATTCCCAGTGCGCAATTATTGTGGTAAGATTGAATAAAAGAGATACTTTTTTTCAAACAATCTTCAGGGATAATTGTGTCGGGGTTTAAAAATAAAATGTATTCACCTTTTGCTATTTCCAAACCCTGGTTATTGGCTTTTGCAAATCCTGAATTTTTTTTGTTCCATATAAATTGAATTTCCTCAAACTTATTTTGAAAAAATTCAAAACTTCCGTCGTTAGAGGCATTGTCGATTACAATTATTTCTGCATCTATATTTTTCACTGCCTTTCTCACAGATAAAAGGCAATACTCAAGAAAATATTTTACGTTGTAATTTATTATAATGACAGAGAGTTGCAAATTGAGTATCGGAGTTAATTGGCAAATAGAAATTCTACTTATTTGTTCGTTTACTACAGTTTTTTTTATTTAAAAAATAGCAATTTACCAATAAAACAATACAACCTCTTAATTGATAAAATGAATTTGTTTTTTTGGATAAATATTCTGAAGCCTGCGATTTCAACAAATTATTTAATCTTTGCAAAATGTACAAACAAACATTAATAGACGCCACGAACGCTGGCGCACATGAATTGAAAAAATTTTTTCACGGAAAATTTGCCATCAGCCACAAAGAAGGAATCAATAATTTGGTTACAGAAGCCGATTTTGCTGCTGACAAAGCTATTCGTTCTGTAATTAAATCTGCGTTTCCCGATCATGGTATTGTAAGCGAAGAAAGCGATGAGAAGATTACGGATAGCGATTACAGATGGATCATTGACCCAATCGATGGTACCGTAAATTTTGCCAATGGAATTCCAATTTGTTGCGTAAGCATCGGAGTAGAATACAAAGGCGAAATGTTATTGGGAGCAGTTTATAATCCTAACCTGGAGGAATTTTATTTAGCTGAAAAAGGAAAAGGCGCCACATTGAATGGTGAAAAAATTTCTGTTAGCGCAAAAACAAAAGTGATAACAAGTTGCCTTGTTACAGGGTTTCCTTACAATTATTTAGACCAACAAAACGGGCCACTGGAAGTATTTTCAAAACTGATAAAAAAAGGAATTCCGGTTAGAAGGTTAGGAAGCGCAGCAATTGACCTTTGTTGGGTAGCCGCCGGCCGTTTCGATGGGTTTTATGAACACGAACTTCATGCCTGGGACAGCGCCGCGGGATCTTTAATGGTAGAAGAAGCAGGCGGAAAAGTAACGAATTTGAAAGGAGAAAAATATGATCCGTTTCAGCCAGGGATTATTGCTACCAACGGAAATATACATGATGAACTGCAAAAAATTGTTGCCGGCGGATTGGTGAATGATAAGTAAGGATTTATTAAATTTTCAATTTTATATTAACTTATCAATCCCCTCGATTTTCTCCTAAATTTGCAATTCTTTCAAAAACAAATTATGAAGAACACGCCTTTTACCCAAAAGCATATTGCGCTGGGCGCTAAGATGGCAGAATTTGCCGGGTATAATATGCCTATAAGTTATTCCGGAATTAATGACGAGCATCTTACTGTTAGAAAAAATGCAGGTGTTTTTGATGTGAGCCACATGGGTGAATTTATGTTGAAAGGTGATAAAGCATTGGATCTTATTCAGCGCGTAACCAGCAATGATGCCTCTAAGCTGGTTGCCGGAAAAGCCCAATATAGTTGCCTTCCCAATGAAAATGGCGGTATTGTAGATGACCTTATTGTGTATTGTATTGAAGAAAATAAAGTATACATGCTGGTGGTAAATGCTTCAAATATTCAAAAAGATTGGGATTGGATTTCAAATCATAATATTGAAAATGTAGAAATGCATAACATTTCTGACAAAACTTGTTTGCTGGCAATTCAAGGCCCTGATGCTACAAAAATTTTGGAGCCTCTTACCGAGGTTGATATTCTGAACATGAAATATTATACATTTCAGAAAGGAAAATTTGCGGGCATAGATAATGTATTGATCAGCGCAACAGGATATACCGGGTCTGGAGGAATTGAAATTTATTTTGAAGATAAAGGCGATAACGCCGATGTTATCTGGAATAAAATTTTTGAAGAAGGAAGTTCAAAAGGCTTAAAGCCAATTGGCCTGGCTGCACGCGATACACTAAGGCTGGAAATGGGTTATTGCCTTTATGGAAATGATATTGATGATGCTACTTCTCCCTTAGAAGCAGGCCTGGGCTGGATCACAAAACTGGATAAAGATTTTGTGGCAAAAGATATTTTGGCAAAACAAAAAGCAGAAGGTATCAAAAGAAAACTGGTAGGTGTGGAAATGATGGAAAAGGGAATCCCGCGCCATGGTTATGAAATTCAAAATAAAGAGGGTGAAATAATCGGTAATGTAACAAGCGGGACTCAGGCTCCGTCGCTGCAAAAACCAATCGCCATGGCTTATGTAAAAATGAGCTATTCAAAAATTGATATGGAAATTTTTATTAAAGTAAGAGATAAATTATTATTGGCCAAAGTGGTAAAAATGCCATTTGAGTGAGTATAAAACCTGGAATGCAAAATGAGAACTGCTAAAAATGAAACGCCTACCTTAAACACGGTTTTATCACCGTCACTTTTAAATTTGTATGATGTCAGCGATTGCACTGTAGTAATTATTGATATACTCAGAGCCACCTCTACTATCGCAGCCGCACTTTTTAATGGCGCAAAATCGGTAATTCCTGTTGATAGCGTTGCGGGCTGTATCAAACTCGGAAAGCAAATGGAAGTGATTACCGCCGGAGAAAGAGATGGTAAAATCGCTGAAGGTTTGCAATATGGAAATACACCGTTGCAATACACAGAAGATTTTATTAAAGGGAAAACGTTGGTACTCACCACTACAAACGGTACCAAGCTTTTACATAAAGCCCTTGCTGCAAATGCCGCCACAATTATAACCGGTTCATTTTGCAATATTTCTTCAGTGTGTGATTTCCTCGTGAAAAAAAAATCTAACGTAATTCTCGCCTGTGCCGCGTGGAAAAACCGGATTAATATTGAAGACACTCTTTTTGCAGGTGCTGTTATTAACCGAATTAAAAAGAATTTTGATGTTAATTGTGATGCTTCTCAAATAGCTGAAAGCCTTTATTTGCAGGCAAATGGCAGCTTATTAGATTTTATGAAAGAAAAAAATGCTTCCCATTACCACAGGTTAATGAATTTTGGCTTGGAAGAAGATATTCAATTTTGTTTGACAGAAGATAATGCAAACATTCTAAGTATATATTCAGGCGGGCGCCTGGTTGCCGGGTAAAAAAATATCTTAATTTTTTATCAATTCAGCAGATAAGTTTAAAACCTGCTTCCCCCTCTTTTAATTTTTGTTTATTTTTGCAAATTGCTTTTTTCACAATTGGCTGGTGTAAAAAAGTATGTATTAAATTATAAACTTTATTTTTTGGCTTTACCCTATTTTATTAAGTACATCTATAACTCCGGTACGGATGAAGTGATTCGCCGGGGAAAGAAAATTTATTCACAACGATTTGTTGAACTTTTGGGGCATGATGAACTCATGCATTCAGTAGATTTTCGGGTTCGCGATGATAGTTATACCACTTTTTATAAAGTGCAGGTTCAGAAATATGATGATCCTAAAACTTTTTCAGTAAGGTGTACCTGCCCTTATAATATCAGTGATATTTGCCGCCACGAAGCTGCTGCATTAATGCAACTACAGGATTTGATAGATAAAAATTTACTGGATTCATCCAGCGGCGTGCGGGTTTACCATCAAAAACACACCGTAGTTAAAATAAGGTTCATTGACCTGAAAATGATCAGAATGCTGACAGGTATGGAAAATTATACTGCAGCAGAGGAAATTTTAAGGAAAAATAAATGCAATATTATTGAAGCAGCAAATGAAAAAGTAGAAGCAAGCCTTGATATAAATGATGAAACTTATCATATTATTTTACAAAAAAATGAGGAACGGAATTTTGACACTTCCTGCAATTGTGAGGAAGGCGACCATCTTCTCTGTAAGCATAAAACTGCATTATTTCTTCAGTTGCTAAACAATTGGGGCCCGCATTATTTTGACAGCATCAGGAATTGGGATAAAGAAAAAAACAAATTATTAGAAGGCTATGGTTACAGCCTCGAAGATGACCTTTCAGGAAAATTTGAATTTATTTATAAAGAAGGAAAACCTTTTTTGAAAGTAATTGATTCTTCAATAAGAAGGGTTTCTGCCCCTATGAATTTTCGTGCCCAGCCGGAAGCAGAAGTAGAAACAGAAACAGAAACGGTTGAAGAAGAACCAAAGTTCTCAAAGGCAGTAAACAAACAAATAACGCTGGTTTTTAATGCGAATGAAAAATTATTTCCTTTTATTTCAATTGATGTGGTGCAGGGAGACTATGATGAACATGAAAATAAATTTATCGGGAACCTGGAAAAACTTGACCTGACAAAATTTATCAATATAAACGATTTTAGTAACAGGGATAAGCAACTGATTCAACAGGCAAGGAAGCTTCAGCAATCGGAAATCAATAAATATTTAAACAGAAATTCCCCTTTTAGTGGTTATTGGGAAAATATTATTTATGATGAAAAAGATGAGTTGCCCCAGGAAACAAAGATGTTAATCGCTGAATTTATTCATCCAAAACTCAAACGTGTTTTTAGTGAAAATGAGGATAACCCGGTTTTTTATTTAACCAAAGGGAAAAGGTTTACTACTCAAAACCTTGAACCAATTGATTTATCTTCTGAATATCCTGTTATTGAATTTAATGTTTCATCTTCTGGTAGCGAATATCTTATGGAAACTCAAATTCTATTGGATCAGGAAAAAGTAAAATTATCTGAGAACGATTGGAATAGCGGGATGCTTTTTCTTCATGATAAAACATTTTATTTGTGGGAGAAGCCGGAACAGATTTTAATTGCTGAAAAATTCAGGAATACACTTCATATTCCCGAAAAACAATGGCCGGTTCTTTTGAAAGAAATGATTCTTCCTCTTTCGGATGAATATTTAGTTTCTTTTTCGCCTTCGTTAATTAAAGAAACAAAAGAAGGGCAGCCGGAAATAAGCATTATGCTTATTGAAAAAGGCGAGTACCTAATGTTTCAGCCGGTATTTACCTATAAAGGTTTTAGCGTAAAAGCAAGTGATAAGGATACTATTATTGTCCCAGACGGCGATAAAGTTTTGATGGTGAAACGCAATATAGAAGCGGAACGTGAATTTATTGCAAAGTTAGGAAGCCTTCATTCCCAGTTTATTAACCAGCCACAAAATAAAAGCCTTGTTTTAAAAGGTGCGGATGTTTTAAAAAATAATTGGTTCTTTTTATTTGTTGACGCAATGAAGGAAATGAAAGTGCCGGTTTATGGTTTTGAGGCGCTTAAGAATTTTAGGTTTAATACTGCCAAACCCTCGACCCATATCCATCTCAGCAGCGGAATGGATTGGTTTGATGCCCGCGTAGAACTTACTTTTGGAGAACAACAGATTGGCATATCGGAAATTCAAAAGGCACTTGCCAATAAACAATCTTTTGTACAATTGAACGATGGTACACTTGGAATTCTTCCCGATGAATGGATCAAAAAATACTCTTTGCTTTTTAAAGTGGGCGAAGGAAAAAGTAACAACCTCAGGCTTTCCAAATTTCATTTAAGTGTCATAGATGACCTTTATGAACAGCGCGATGAAGAAGAGCTTTCGTTTGAGCTTGATGAAAAATATGAACGGCTTCGGAATTTTAAAAGTATTCCGGAAGTACCTATTCCAGGGGATTTAGAAAATCGGCTGAGGCCTTACCAACTTGCAGGTTTTCATTGGCTAAACTATTTGAATACAGTAGGCTGGGGTGGTATTTTGGCAGATGATATGGGATTAGGAAAAACCGTTCAGGCATTGAGTATGATGCAGCATTATTGTGAAGAAGAAGGAGGCTTAAAAGCATTGGTTGTTTGTCCTACTACCTTAATTTATAATTGGGAAAATGAAATTAAAAAGTTTACGCCATCGCTTACCTGGCGTATCCACCATGGAAATACACGTGCTAAAAGGAAAGAAGATTTTGGTGAAGAAAATATAATTATTACCACTTACGGCACTTTAAGAAGCGATGTGCAGATGTTGATGAAAATTCCTTTTGATTATGTTGTTTTAGATGAATCTCAGGCTATTAAAAATCCTGCATCAAAAGTTACAAGGGCTGCAGGCCTTTTGAAAGCAAGGAATCGTGTATGCATGAGCGGTACACCGCTTCAGAATAATACTTTTGATATTTATGCGCAGATGAATTTTTTAAATCCCGGATTACTCGGAAGTGTTGAATTTTTCAGAAACGAATTCTCTACACCTATTGATAAAATGGGAGAACAGGAACAAAAAGACCATTTGAAAAAGTTATTGTATCCATTCATTTTGAGAAGAACAAAAGAACAGGTGGCAAAAGACCTTCCGGAAAAAACTGAAACGATTCTTTTTTGCGAAATGGAAAATGAGCAACGTGATATTTATGAATCTTACCGGAATGCTTACCGGAATAAAATCCTTGGCGTAATAGACGAACAGGGCGTAGGCAGGTCTCAACTTACCATTTTACAGGGCTTAATGAAATTACGCCAGATTTGTGACAGCCCCGCTATTTTGAATGAAGAGGAAAAATACCCTAACCATTCTATAAAGCTGGAAGAATTAACAAGGGAAATAACGGAAAATATTGGCGAGCATAAGGCATTGATTTTCTCCCAATTTTTGGGAATGCTTTCCCTTATCAAGCAAAAACTGAAAGAGAATGAAATTGAGTTTGAGTATTTTGATGGAAGCACATCGCCGCCAGACCGGGAAAAAGCCATCCAAAATTTTCAAACAAATGAAAAGTGCCGGGTATTTCTTATTTCATTAAAAGCCGGCGGAGTAGGGCTTAATTTAACGGCAGCCGATTATGTTTATATTGTAGATCCATGGTGGAATCCCGCTGTAGAGCAGCAGGCAATTGACCGGACACACAGGATAGGGCAGACAAAAAATATTTTTGCTTACCGAATGATTTGCAAGGATACGATCGAGGATAAAATTTTACAATTACAGGACCGCAAACGTATCCTTGCAAAAGAATTAATTTCGGATGATCAAACCTTTGTAAAAAGCCTGACCAAAGAAGATGTAGAATATCTATTCAGCTAAAAGATTTAAGAGCTAATAAATTCTTTTAACCTTTGAAATTCTTTCTTATTTCCTGATTCAAATAACGCTGCAAAGTTTTTTGCAAGGTTCTTAAAAAAAACCGAAAATAGAGACTTGTTTTCGTGGGTTGCGTTTTTCATGATTATTGAATTTTAATTGTTTTCGGAGGATAAAGTAAAAACATAAATTTTCATTTTAAAATAGCAGAATCACTTTTTTATGCCTTGCGTAAATTCCGTATTATAGGTTACCACCTGATTTCATTATTGCGGTTTTTACGCTTTATTTTACTATAATGCTTAATAGAATAATATTCAGGGTTCTGAATTAGTTTTGAAAAGAATGTTTTCATTTTCTCTCCAATAAAATGGACTGGTATAAAGTTGCTTTTTGGGTTCATAGAATAGGAATTGGGTAAATATAACGTACAAGGATTATGATTTATTGTGTTATATAGTAAAACAACAAATAAAATTGAATTCCTATTCATACAAATTGACTTATGATATTATCTTTAAAATCATTTTTTTTCTAAAAATGGATAAAGTAATAAATAAACTTATATTTAAAGCATGAAAATAAAAATACCTCTATTGATAGAATTCATTTTTTTTCTTTCAATATTTAATTCTGCCAAAGCTCAAACTCCATCACCGGTTCAACATATTTTTCCTAAAGGCACTATCACGTTTGCCAATATTCCTTATGCCGGAGATACGCTGAAAAAACATATGCTTGATATTTACCTTCCTTCAAATGCCAAAAAAGCCCTTCCCCTTGTAGTATGGATACATGGGGGTGCCTGGATGCTGAACGATAAATATGCTGACATGAGCTACATGCAAAATACGGTGAAAGCTTTTATTGATAGTGGTTACGCGTTGGCTTCCATTGATTACCGTTATAGTACAACCGCTATTTTCCCGGCTCAGATTCAGGATTGCAATGAAGCGGTAGAGTTTCTTTACGAACATGCAGCTGAATATAAAATTGATAAAAATCGAATTGCGTTAATTGGATTTTCCGCAGGTGGCCATCTCGCTTCGTTAATGGCTTTATCAAATAATAATGATGTAAAGGAATTTTACCCCGCTGGTAAAAAAATAAATTTTAAAATAAAATGTGCATTAGACTTTTATGGCCCTTCTGACCTGGTGATGCTGGCTACCAATCCGGATACGTCGGTAAACAATAAAGAAAACCCGGTTTCTATACTTCTTGGTGCTATGCCGGTTGATAGGCCTGACCTGGCAAAAATTGCAAGCCCAATAAATTATATAGATAAAAACGATCCTCCTTTTCTAATCGTTCAGGGTGAAAAAGACCAATCTGTTCCTAATACTGAATCTAAAATATTAAGTTCGTGGCTTACGCTTGCCGGAGTGCCCAATACTTTAATCATTGTACCAGGTGCTCCTCATTATGGTAAAATGTATGATGCGGAATATATCCGAAAAGATATTTTTAAATATTTGGATAAATATGTAAAATAAAAAAACCGGTTTGTAGTTGCAATGGAATCTTTTTAGAAAAGAGGGGATTCAAATTAGGAATCGGTAATTCTTAATATAAATTCACTTCTTCTTTATCCCATTCAACTTTTACTTTTTGGGAGATGATAGAATCAATTGATTTGCCGCAATAATCAGGCTGTATGGGAAGTTGGCGGCTATACCTGCGGTTAACCAAAACACAAAGCTCTACCTTTTTTGGCCGGCCATAAGATAATATGGCGTCTAACGCTGCGCGGATGGTTCTGCCGGTAAATAATACATCATCTATCAGAATTACATTTTTATCTTCTAAAGAAAAAGATATATCCGTTTGATTAGCCTCGTGTAATTCTTTACGAATATCATCACGGTAAAATGTAATATCTAATTTGCCATACAAAAATTTATGCGTGGGTTTTATTTTTTTTAAATGTTCATAAATTTTATCAGCTAAAAAAATTCCGCGGGGCTGCAGGCCAATTAAAACCACTGACGATAAATCAACATAATTCTCAACTACCTGGCAGGCGAGCCGTTCAATAGTAATCTGAAGCTGGTATTTATTTAAAATGGTATTCATTGGTGAAAGATGATTCTATTCGTTTAAGCATTGGCGTTATAAAGGAAAATAGAAAATATAAGTATTTGTTCGTTTACTATAAATACTCAATCCTTATTCCTCATTTCTCGTTCAAAAAAGGATAACGGTAATCTGTAGCCGGAACAAATGTTTCTTTAATAGTCCTGGCGCTCAGCCAACGGTAAAGATTTAAAATGCTGCCTGCTTTATCGTTCGTTCCACTTCCACGAGCTCCGCCAAATGGCTGCTGGCCTACCACAGCGCCGGTTGGTTTATCGTTAATGTAAAAATTTCCCGCGCTGTTGGTTAATCTTTTTGTTGCCAGTTCTACCGCATTTCTATCTTGCGCAATTATTGAACCGGTAAGCGCATAAGGAGAAGTTGCATCAACTAGTTTAAGAGTTTCTTCAAACTTATTTTCGTCATAAATATAAATACTAAGCACGGGCCCAAAAATTTCATTACACATTGTCACATATTTGGGATTTGTCACTTCAATCACGGTTGGCTCAATAAAATAACCATTGCTTTTATCGCATTTTCCTCCTACAATTATTTTAGCTTCTTTGTCTTTTTTTACCTGCTTCAGATATTCTTCGATTTTATCAAAACTCTTTTCATCAATTACAGCGTTTATAAAATTGCTGAAATCTTCCACAGTCCCCATTTTCATCGTTTTTATTTCTGCTACCAATTTCCTTTTTACTTCTGCAGCAATATTGGAAGGAATATAAGCCCTTGAGGCAGCAGAACATTTTTGCCCTTGGTATTCAAAAGCACCACGGCAAAGAGCAGTTACCAATACATCTACATCGGCGCTTTTATGGGCGATCACAAAATCTTTACCGCCCGTTTCACCAACGATTCTTGGGTAAGATTTATAATTTTTTGTATTTTCTCCAATCTCTTTCCAGATTGTATTAAATACGCCTGTGCTTCCTGTAAAATGTATGCCGGCAAAATCGGGATGGCTGAAACAAACATTGCCTAAAGTTGGGCCATCCACAAAAACCAAATTAATAACTCCGTCAGGCAAGCCAGCTTCTTTTAAAATACGCATAATCATTTGCGCGCTGTAAACCTCTGTATTGGCGCATTTCCATACAACTACATTTCCACACATTGCGGCTGAAGTAGGTAAATTTCCGGCAATTGCGGTAAAATTAAACGGGGTGATTGCCAAAACAAAACCTTCCAATGGCCTGTATTCCATCCTGTTTTTGATCCCGGCACCACTGACTGGCTGTTGGCTGTATATTTCACTAAGAAAATGAACATTGAATCTTAAAAAATCTATGAGCTCGCAAGCGCCATCTATCTCAGCCTGGAATGCATTTTTGCTCTGTCCGAGCATGGTAGTTGCACATATTTCCGGGCGGTATTTTGTGGCTAATAAATCAGCAGCTTTCAGAAAAATATTTGCCCGGTTTTCCCAACTCATGGCAGCCCATTTTTCTTTTGCTTTTAAAGCCGCGTTTATTGCTTTTTTTACGTGTGAAGCATCGCCTTCGTTGAAAGTGCCTAATACAAATTTCCTTTCATGCGGCGGTCGAATTTCAACTTTTCTTTGAGTACGGATTTCTTCATTTCCGATGTACATCGGCACATCCGTTTTTTTATTTTTTAAATCTTTTAGGGCTTTTTTTAAAAGTACCTTTTCATTGCTTCCGGGCGCGTAATTTAAAACCGGCTCATTTGAGGGAAGCGGGTAAGAAAAATTTCCAATATTCATAATTGAAATATTTATATTCCGGATAAGCCGGAATAATTAGCAATAAAATAATTAGCCGAATTTAATAATCTGGCCTGAAATTATTTTTTCAAATACATTACTTCCTTTACCAGGTTTACGGTTCTGGGAACATCAGGCAAATATTGCGCAACCAGGTTAGGCGCATAATGCATCGGCGCATCTAATGAAGTAAGTCTGCGAACGGGCGCATCAAGGTAATCAAATCCTTCCTTTTGTATCCGATAAGCGATTTCAGAAGAAATAGACGCGAAAGGCCATTGCTCCTCAACGATCACCAAACGATTTGTTTTTTTAACTGATTCTAAAATAGTATGCCAATCCAAAGGGCGAATGGTTCTGAGGTCTATAACTTCCGCTTGAATATTTTCTTTAGCCAGTTCTTCAGCAGCTCCCAGCGCCACTTTCATCATTTTATTATAAGAAACGATCGTAACATCTTTTCCTTCGCGCGCTATATTTGCTTTTCCGATCGGGATTAAATATTCTTCTTCAGGAATTTCACCTTTATCGCCATACATAACTTCACTTTCCATAAAAATAATCGGGTCATTATCCCGTATGGCGCTTTTTAATAAACCTTTCGCGTCATAAGGATTGCTTACTGAAATTACTTTTAAACCGGGAATATTTGCGTACATAGATTCATAGGCTGTAGAATGCTGAGCGCCTAATTGGCCCGCGCTGCCGCTTGGTCCGCGAAAAACAATCGGGCAGCCTACCTGGCCGCCACTCATCGCCAGCATTTTTGAAGCGGTATTTAATATCTGGTCAAGAGCCAAATTTGCAAAGTTCCATGTCATATATTCTACAATAGGACGAAGGCCATTTTGCGCAGCGCCAACAGCAACTGCTGTAAATCCCAACTCAGAAATAGGTGTATCAATTATTCTTTTCTCACCAAATTCTTCCAGCATTCCCTGGCTTACTTTATAGGCGCCCTGGTATTCTGCTACCTCTTCACCCATCAAAAACACCTTGTCATCCCTTCTCATTTCTTCCTGCATTGCTTCGCGCAACGCTTCTCTGAATGCAACTTCTTTCATCAATCAAAATTTATTTTAAAATAACTTGAAAAATAATTTAATCTGTTTTCAAAAATGAGATGCAAAATTATCGGTTAAAGGGCAAATAATCAAAACTGTTTGTAGGAAGGTGGAGGTGAGTTGTGAGTGGTGAATGGCCAATCCCAAATGCTGAATAAGAATTGTAATTATGCTATTATTAGAATCAAATTAAATTTTATAAGAGAAAAATAAAAATCACAGTTATTTGTTGCTTTACTGCAAAACTGAATTGTTTTAACTTTTTTTATTCAAATTCATTATTGATTTTCACTCATGTTGTCAATAACGTACTTTTGCGCCGATTTTAAAATTTTAAACAATGCAACTTTCATCAAATTTATCCAGGTTTAGCGAATCTGAAACCATCAAAATGTCCACACTGGCGCGTGAATTAAAAGCCCAGGGAATCAATGTAATTAACCTTAGCCTTGGCGAACCGGATTTTAATACGCCAAATCACATTAAAGAATCGGCTAAAAAAGCCATCGACGAAAACTACAGCCATTATACTCCGGTTTCGGGGTATGCTGAATTAAAGGAAGCGGTTTGTAAAAAATTAAAACGCGATAACGGCCTTGATTACAAACCAAACCAAATTGTAGTAAGCACCGGCGCTAAACAATGTATCGCCAATACCATGATGAGTATTTTGGATGATGATGATGAAATAATCATCCCAACTCCTTATTGGGTTTCATATTCTGAAATCGCCCGTTTATGCCGCGCGAAAATTGTTTTTGTAAATGCTACGCCGGAAAACGATTGGAAAATAACTCCCGAGCAATTGGAAAATGCAATCACTCCTAAATCAAAATTGTTTATTTTTTCATCACCTTGTAATCCAACCGGATCTGTTTATTCAAAAGATGAATTGGAAGGGCTGGCAAAAGTTTTTGAAAAACATCCTGGCATTTTTATTATCAGCGATGAAATTTATGAATACATCAATTATTCGCACACAGGAGGAAAATATGAAAGCATTGCTCAATTTCCCAATCTTAAAGAACGCGTAATAATTATAAACGGATTAAGCAAAGGATTTGCAATGACCGGATGGAGATTAGGGTACACCGCTTCTGCTGTTGAAGTGGCAAAAGCTAATGAAAAAGTACAGGGGCAATTTACAAGCGGCCCAACTTCAATAACCCAGCGAGCCGCGATAACTGCGCTGGAAGCGCCATTGACTGCTTCTCTTGAAATGGTTAAAGAATTTACTAAACGCAAACAACGCGTTATGGAATTATTAAATGAAATGCCAAATGTAAAATGTACTGAGCCACAAGGTGCTTTCTATGTTTTTCCTGATGTGAGTTATTATTTTGGAAAAAGTTATGAAGGCGAAACTATAAATAATTCGGGTGATCTTTGTATGTACCTTTTAAATCATGCACATATTTCTACGGTTTCCGGTGATGCTTTTGGGCAACCAGGCTATGTGAGGATTTCATTTGCCACCAGCATGGAAAATATTGAAGAAGGATTTAAAAAAATTAAAAGAGGTTTGGAAAAACTTTCCTGATTTTTTGTGAAAAAAAAATAAAAAATAATGAAAAAGATTCTGCCAATTATTATAATAGTAATCATCATTGTTGCAGGATGGTTCTTTGTTTTTAAAAAAGATAAAAAAACAGCAGTTGTAGCAAAAACAGAAGCGGTAGCAGTTCAAAAACATTCCGCAGAATTTGACAACCAAATCACCATTCTTATAGATTCTTATTTGGCTATGAAAAATGCATTTGTGGAGGGAGACACTTCTGCAATAAAAGCAAAAACGGATAATTTTATTATTGTTGCCGATAGCCTGAATATGAACGAGCTCCAGGAAAAAGATTCTTCTGTATATTTAGCAATAAAGCAAAATGTCAGCGATATAAAAGCCAATGCCATCCCTATTTTAGAAGAAAATGACCTTACCGAAATGCGCCATGATTTTAGTATGGTCTCTGAAAATTTATATCCTTTTTTAAAGACAGTCGGTTATGAAGGCGAGAAACTTTATTGGCAAAATTGCCCCATGGCTTTTGGCGATGACAAACCTGCCAATTGGCTAAGTAGCACCACAGAAATTAATAATCCTTATCTCGGTAAAAATGACCCTAAATATAAATCAGGCATGTTGCATTGCGGAGAAAATGTGGATTCTATTTATTTGAAATAAAATCAGAAAATAAGAATCTGGATTATTTGTTGGTTTACTAGGGTAATTTTTTATTTATAAATTAATTTCCCTTCAGCTAATGAGCTATTTCCCTGCAAACCTCCTGTATGAATGCATAAGATCTTCGTTCCAGGTTCAAAATATTTTTTGCTGATAAGATCATATGTTCCAAACATCATTTTTGCGGTATAAACAAAATCAAGTTGGATAGAATGGTTTGTATAAAAACGATTCATGAAAGAAATTAATTCAGGGTTTTCTTTTGCATAGCCTCCGAAATGGTAATCACCAATAAAAGAGTATTTTTTTGAAGTCGGTACTTTTAATTCAGTAAATCTTTGTGCTATATCATTAAGATTTTTTAAAACGCCAAAACCTATAATTTTCGTTTCATTTTTATTTGAATCTACAATTCCGGCAAAAGTGGTGGCAGTGCCAACCGGCAAAAAAACATGTGTAAAATTTTTATCAACAAAATAATTATTGATAAAAGAAGCGCCATTTTTTCCCATAACTGAAAAACCTCCTTCAGGAATTAAAATAATTTCTCCGTATTTATTTTTTAAATATTGTAAAAATTCCGCATCATTATTTTTATACAAAGAACGGCTGATAAATTCCAGTTGCATTCCATGTTGAAGGCAAAATTGTAAAGTATGTGAAAGGTTTTTTGGTTTTTCACCACGCACAATTCCAATTGAATTTATATTCAATTGTTTGCATGCAAAGGCTGTAGCAGCAAGATGATTGGAATAAGCGCCTCCAAAAGTAGCGATCGGTTTATTAACACATTCTCTTGCTTCTTTTAAAAAATAAATCAGCTTAAATAATTTATTCCCTGAAATTACCGGGTGGATTTCATCAAGCCTCAGCATAGAAACCTCTACCCCCGTTTTTGCAAAAAGTTTATCTTTCAATTGAATTATTTCAGGTTCTTTAATTTCAATTGCAGCGAAAATTTCTTCGGTTAGCGATTGTGGCATAAATCTTTCTTGCTTATTTTCGCAGCAATATAATTATTAATATTTTTTTTTAAAAAACAATTGATTTACAGATGGTACTCCATCTGGCCATTAAAAAACAATAAATATTTTCAGATGAAACCAACACTTTTAGTCTTAGCAGCAGGAATGGGAAGCCGTTATGGAGGAATTAAACAAATGGATTCTTTTGGCCCCAATGGAGAAACGATTATTGATTATTCAATTTACGATGCCATTGCAAGTGGCTTTGGAAAAGTTGTGTTTGTTATCCGTGAATCATTTGCAGGTGATTTTAAGAATTTATTCGAATTAAAATTAAAAGGAAAGATAAAAACAGATTACGTAATTCAGGAAATGAATTCTTTTACCGAGGGGTACAACATTCCCGGCGAAAGGACAAAGCCATGGGGAACAGCACATGCGGTTTTGTGCGCGAAGGAAGCCATTCATGAACCATTCGCTGTTATCAATGCAGATGATTTTTACGGAAGGGATGCATTTGACAAAGCCGTAAATTTCCTGACAAATGATGTGTCTCCCAAAAAGTATTGTATTATTGGTTATGAACTTTCTAAAACCATTTCAGAAAATGGAACGGTGAGCCGAGGGGTTTGTGAGGTGGATATAGACGGGAATTTATCCAATATCCACGAGCGTACTAAAATATTTCCTGAAAATGGCAAAATCTGGTACACTGAAGATGGGCTCAATGTTCCTTTGCCTGCAGATACTGTTGTAAGCATGAATTTTTGGGGATTTGACCCAAATGTATTTGACTATATTCAAAAATTATTCTTTAGGTTTTTACAGGAAAATGGTGAAAATCCAAAGGCGGAATTTTTTATTCCAATCATTGGAGATTCCTTTATCAGTGAGGGTAAAGGAGTAATCAAAGTTATTTCTACTTCAGCACAGTGGTTCGGAGTTACTTATAAAGAAGATGCACCTGATGTGAAAAAAAATATTGAAAAACTGTTGGCTGATGGGGTTTATCCTGATCATTTATTTTAGATAAAGTTGTCTAAATAAGAATTCATTTTATTTATTCGTTTACTATACATAATAAAAAAATAGCCCTGGAAATGGGGCTATTCTTCTAAAACAAAATTATCCTAACGGGGAAATTAATTTCCCTTTACTTTATAAATAAAGTCTTCCAATTTTTTAATTTGTTTCACGCGGTCCAAACCTTTTAATGTATTTACAGTTGGGGTTTTTATGGTGATATCTTTATCTTTTTTTATTTCTTTGAGAGCGGAATAAATGTTTTTGGATTTGATGGCAAAAACTACTCCATCTGCATTGGTTTCTTTGCTGCTGATAATACCAATCACTTCGCCATATTGGTCTATTACAGGGCCACCGCTATTGCCGGGATTGGCTGAAATACTTATCTGGTAAGAAGTAGTATCGCCATAATACCCTGATTGAGCACTTAAATAACCTTCTCCATATACTACTTCTTCACGTGGGTAACCTAAAGTAAATATAGGCTCTGCAAGTTCAGCGCCTGTTTTAGTAAAAGTGTATGGAAGGTTGGTGACTTTATTAAATGAGGTATCTGTAATTTTCAAAATCGCAAGGTCAGTAACTGAATTAGAATAAACAACTTCAGCACTAAACTGGTCTCCTTTTTTATTTTCGACTATCAGGTTTCTGGCATTATCTACAACATGCGCATTGGTAATTAAATATCCTTTCCCATCTACCAAAAAGCCAGTTGCTCTGAAATTAGCTTCAAATTTTGGTTTGGAAGGAGGAACTGAATTAGCGTCGTTTAACTTATGTTCAATCTGGTTTAATTTATTTTCAAACTGGTGTAATTTGTGGTCAACCAGAGGAGTAATAACAGCTACTTTTTTACTTTCAGAATATTTAGAAATGACTGAAGCGGTACTGAGTGATACTACACCGGCAATAGCGGCTGCTACTGCGATTGTGCGCCTGTAACGGTTCCAGAGGTAAATGATTTTAGCCTTCCCCTTTCCTTTGTTTGAAGATATAAATCCTTCATTAATCAGTTTGTTTTCTACCTCACTGAGATTATGCCTGAGTTTTTTTTGCTCGCTCATTCTATCAAGTTCAGCAAGAATAAAGGAGTGTTCAGCAGCTACCTCGTCAATTTCGGGATTATTTTTTTTCAACTCCTCAAAAAATAACTTTTCATTTTCGTCCATTTGTCCATTCCGGTATCTTTCTATTGCTTCAAAAAGTAAATTATCTTCCATTCTAGTCTTTATTTTTATATTGTGCGAAGAATGTTTTCTTCAATCTCACCAGGCATTTATATTTCTGTGTTTTTGCATTATCTGAGTTGGTGTATCCGAAAGAAGCAGCTATTTCCGGCATTGACTTTTTATCCAGGTAAAAAGCTTCCAGCAAACTTTTGCAAGGCTCCCCGATTTTTTTTAAAGCGTTTTCCATGAAAAGAAAATCGTTGGTTTTTTTTTCATGGTATTCAATTTCATTATCAACCGGCACTATTTCCTCAATAATTTCTATTGATGGATTATAGAGTTTTTGCTTTTGTAATTTTTTTAACCAAAGCCTTCGGCAAATTGAATACAGGTAAGTTTGCAACTGGCAGCTTAATGTAAAAGAACCTGATTTTGCTTTTTCAAACAAAACAATCATAGCTTCCTGGAAAACATCAAGGGCATCATCTGTATAACCATTGTTTTTTATAATAAACCCTTTGATGGTTGCAAAATTATCTCGATAAATAGTTTCAATGCATTCAGCGTCATGGGCAGCCAGCCCTTTAACCAAAATCATTTCCTGTTCGATCGTTTTCACTCAACTGATAATTAATACGTATAAAATGGAAAAGTAACCCAATTAAATTTTTAAATAAAATTTTTAGTTTGGGTTACCTTTTATAAATGTGGGTATTAATAGTAAATATTTAAAAATCTAAAATTAAACAAAAATGAAAAAATTATTGCTCGTTTTCACAGTTGCTGCTTTTTTAACAGCTTGTAATGGTAGTTCAACTTCTTCAACAACAACAGCTACAGATACTACAACTGCGGTAACTACTGATACAACTGCAGCACCAATGGATTCTTCTAAAATGGTTACAGCAGATACAACTAGCAAAATGGCTACTGATACAACAAAAAAATAATCATATCTTATTTTTTTATTGCAGACAATTTTATTTTGACTGGCAATCTAAGAGCCGTCTCCTTTTTGGAGACGGTTTTTTTTATTTAACATGATGAGGGAATGATCATTACCAAAAGATTAATTTAAAAAATTACTGCATTTTATTTTTACTATTAAAAGCCAAACCTTACTTTTGCGCCGGAGAGTTGGCAGAGCGGTCTAATGCGGCGGTCTTGAAAACCGTTGAGGGTTACACCTCCTGGGGTTCGAATCCCTAACTCTCCGCTTTTTCCTTTCTTCTCTCTTTCCAGGAATGCTCCATGGTTAAACTATCCAGAAAATTTTCATACATTTTTCCACACCTACTTTTTGCAAAATAAAAAAAGCAATTATTTGTTTGCCTGCTGTAACATTTTTATTTCTTTATCCGTCTAAACAGAAACTTTACCAGTTAAAAAGAAATAATTACCATTCATGTATAGCTATGTACTATGCAAAACATACTACTTAGGTTTGCACTGTAATATTTCAAACATAGCAATACTTTTTTTATTATGACAAAGACGTTTATTTTAATTCAATTGCTTTTGGTTTTTTCAATAGCAACATTCGCCCAAACCCAAACTGGGTCTATTTCAGGAAAAATAACTGATGGTGGCGATCAAAAAATTATTGATGCCGCTACCATATCATTATATAAAGGCGCAGATTCCTCTCTAGTAAAAATCAACCTCACAGATAAGGAAGGAAACTTTGAATTTCAAAACGTAATGCCCGGAAAATATTATTTATTAGGGAGTTCAATAGGCCATTTATCAACTTACAGCCCTATAATAAATGTGGGAGATAAAAATATTTCAATAGGCGTTTTAAAATTAAATACTGAAATAAAAACACTGAAAGGAATAACAGTCACCGCAACAAAACCTTTCATAGAGAGAAAAATAGACCGGACGATTATTAACGTAGATGCTTCCATTACCAATGCAGGCACCACGGCGCTTGAAGTATTGGAAAAAGCTCCCGGCGTTTCTGTAGATAAAGATGGAAATGTGAGCCTGAAAGGAAAATCAGGGGTTATGATCATGCTGGATGGAAAACCTTCTTATTTAAGTGGTGATGAATTGACCAATCTTTTAAAAAACATGCCATCATCAGCGATTGACCAGATTGAAATCATGACCAATCCATCGGCAAAATATGATGCAGCAGGCAACTCCGGAATCATCAATATTAAAACAAAGAAAAATAAAATGCGTGGTTTAAATGGAAGTGTATCCACTTCTATTGGCCAGTCTTATTATACCAAAACGAATAATAGTTTCAACATTAATTACCGGACAGGAAAAGTAAATCTTTTTGGAAACTACAGCTATTCATTATGGCAAAACCATGGCGACCAAACCATTATCAGGAGATTTAGAGATAGTGCTTCTAAACAAATTGAAACCATTTTTGACCAAAATATAATTCGTCATAATAAATCGCAGGATCATAACATCAAAGTTGGTATGGATTTCTATGCTAATAAAAAGACGACACTTGGAGTTGTTTTCTCAGGATATCTAAATCCATATACCAACGTAAACAAAAATCAAACTAATTTAAACGATGCCTATAACAGGGTTGATTCCATCGTGACGGCAGATTATAATATTAATGGAAACTCAAAAAACTTTTCTACTAACCTGAATCTTCAGCACCAATTTGATTCAGCAGGAAAAGAATTTACGGTTGATCTCGATTACCTCGATTACAACCAGCTATCAACTTCCCTCCTTTCCAATAATTATTATTACCCTGATTTTACCATCAGGAAATCTCCTTCTTCCTTAATCGGAAATCTTCCTTCGGTAATAAAAATTTATTCTGCAAAAACAGATTTTACTTTTCCATTGAAGCACAATGCAAAAATAGAAACGGGTTTAAAAACCAGCTATGTTACAACAGATAACGATGCTTTATATGAGGATCAAACTACAGATGGAACAGTTGTGGATGAAGGAAAAACCAACCATTTCATTTATAAAGAAAACATAAACGCTGCCTATATCAATTATAACCGGCAAATTAAAAAATGGGGCGTTCAGGCGGGTTTGCGTGCAGAAAACACGAATGCTACAGGAAATCAACTCGGCAATTCTTCACACCCGGATTCTTCCTTCACTAAAAATTATACAAATCTTTTCCCTACCGTTTATGTAAGCTATGCTTTAAATAATAAAAATACTTTTTCAGCAAATTATGGACGCAGGATCGACCGCCCTGATTATGGAGATTTAAATCCATTTTATTATTTCCTTGATGAATATACTTACCAGGTTGGTAATACCTTACTACAGCCACAATTTTCTGATAACATTGAATTATCACACACCTATAATGGTTTTCTAACTACCACTCTAAATTATAGTAAAATCCATCATGTATTTACTGATGTTATCAAACAAATAACCAGCGAAAGAAAAACATTTCAAACAAAGGAAAATCTTGCATCAAAGACCAATTATGGAATTGCGGTAAGTGCCAATTTCCCGGTTAGTTCTTTCTGGTCAACCAACTTATATACCAATGTAAATTACAATGCTTATAGCGGTGTTTTAGAAGGAGGAAATTTAGAAATTCACGCTACTACTTTTATGGCAAATATGAACAACCAGTTTAAATTAAACAATGGCTGGAGTGCAGAATTAAGTGGGTTTTACAGATCAAAAGGTATCGAAGGTGAAATTGTAGTTAATCCAATGTGGAGGCTTGATGCAGGTATTCAAAAATTAATCTTAAAAAAGAAAGGAAGCGTAAAATTTGGTATCCGTGATATTTTTAATTCGCAAAACTTTAGCGGAAATATTAATTACCAGGATATCGACGCGTATATCAAAAATATTAACAATAACCGTACTTTTTCGCTAACCTTCTCTTACAGGTTTGGCAAGCCAATTAAAAATCAGCAACACAGAAGAACTGGTGGAGCTTCTGACGAAGAGAGCAGGGTTAAGAGTGGAGGAAACTAAAAAATCCAATATAAAAATAAAAAATCCACTACCAAAAGAAAAGTAGTGGATTTTTTATTTTACTTAGAGAACTTTTAATCTTTCAACCTGCTCTGAATGGTTGTTGAGGTCTGTAACTCTTATAAAATAGATACCCGCAGCAGGCTTTTGAGGCCAATCAATATTGATAGATGTGGCTTTATTAATTGAATAATTTTTTTGGAAAATTAACTGCCCATAGCTATTAATAAGATCAATTTTATAATCACTCCCAAAGTTTTTTACAAACTGAATATTTATACCTGAAACAGTCGGGTTGGGATAAAGTGTAAACTTTTGCTTATTATGATTTATGTAAACACTCCGGATTTCTGAATATGAAATTTTACCCGTAATATCAGTTTGTTTTAATCTGAAATATAAATTGCCAATATAGTTTTTATCAGGAGAATATAAAAAATTTGAAGTGATTTCCATACCTGTATTAGTGGATACACCTTGGCCCAAATCGTTGAATTCTTTGCCATCATTGCTCATTTCTACTTCATATTTATTCGTAGAATTGGGATTGTTAACTTTCCAATTTATATATATATTATCATTTTTCAACGAAGCTGAAAAAGCGCTTAGGTTAGTTTCTAAAATACTGAATGGGCACCAATAATAAACCAATTGAACATCTAACCTGGTATAAGCCCTTAGTTTTATAATGGCATTATCACTACCGGTTAAAATTGTAAAAGTACTAGTGGTAAGGTAATTTAAAGTGACATTCCCGCTTCCGTAATAGGAAGGGCCACCGGCAAAATACTGGGTATGAAAGTCTTTATTGAATACGGTATCAGGGCCTACATCAATTTCATCTCCATGGCCGATCGGGTCGTAAGGGCCAAGTGTAAAAGGGCCATAATCTTTTGGTGGCGATAATACAGAACTAAAAAAACCATCGGGGCCTGTAAACTGCGAACGCCTATATGTTTCAAAATTGTAATCTTCAGTATCGTCAAGATTATTTTCAAGGTTATAGTTTACAACTGTAGTTACAGTATCGCTCAATCTCACGCAGGTGAGTTTGCCAATTGTATCACTAAATTTAGGGAAAACAATAGAAGTATTTGTTGAAATTATAGAATCAAGGTATTGATGATATACTAAAGAATCAGGCTGGGAGCCATCGCTGCATAGGCACTGTGAAAATGCTTTTTGAGATGGTAAAATAAAGATCAACAAAATAATAGAGATGTAAATTTTTTTCATAAGTAGCGGTTTAATGAAAACTGGGATTTATCACCTATAAAATTACATATTGGATATACTATTTGCAATCATAAAAACACCCTTAATTTATTACAGTAAAATCAGTACTTGTGAGAGGGGAATTACGATTGAAGTATAGTAAACGAACATTTAAGCCTTTTTCTTATTTTGTATATAACAGTAATGGTTAAACGTAATTTAATCCAAAAAATAAAAACAAATTAAATCAAATAAATTTTCAAATAATTATTAGGAGTTGACAAAAAAAAACTTCCGGAATAAATCCGGAAGTTTTTTCAATAAAATATTTTTTATGTTTTATGAAAACAGGCCGCCTTTTTTCAAGGTTACAGTTCCATCGCCAATTTCAAAACCATTGTTATAAATACTGACCTTATATCCACCAGTTTGAAATTTGCTGTTTTGAGACCATTCAACTTTTACTGGTTGCTTTTGCCCCTGCACATAATTAACCTGTATTTTTTTGGTAAAAGATTTTTGGATTCCATCCCGAGTTGTAAAAGTGCCAGAGCCTAATGCTTCAACCTGCACAGGTTTTCCGTCAGGTGCGGTGATGCATACATAAACATCTTTTGGGCCTGATGGAGTAATCCTGTTGGCATCAATTGTAAACGAAATACTTAATTTATCCACACGTTTTGCAGTAGAAGTTACTTTTTCCTTTCCACTGTTTTTTTCTTTTATCCCTTCAATAGAAAAATTTGATGCAGTTAAAGTAGAGCCAATGTCTATAACAGTATCTTTATGCTGAATTACTGTATTTGCTGAATCATAGCTATGTTGTACAACATCTCTTTGTTGAGTTACCACCCTGTTATTTTCAGTAAGTTGTGAATTCGCATTTTGCAAAGAATCAATCTGGGCAGTGTACATTTCAATATTGCCTTTTAACTGGGCTATCATTCTTGATGCTTCAGCAAGTTGTTCTTTTGTAGCATTTCTGTTGTTAATAATACCTTGCACTTTTGCTCTCAAAGCGTCGATGTCTTTGTCTTTTGTTTTTAAAAGGCTATCTGCTTTTACGTTGCTTGTTTTAAGAGCGTCAAGCCTAAGGGCTGCATCGTCTAACTCACGTTGTAATTCATTTTTTGATGAATCGCTATTTACTATTTGTGAGGTAAGGTCTTGTTTTTCCTGGCGGGTTTTGTTTTTATCAAATATAATATAAGCCCATGTCGCAAGTAAAGCTATCACCAAAATAACAGTCAGGATATTACGCCCGCTATTATTTTTTTTGACAACTTCTATTTCTCCAGGTTTTTCACTTTCAGGGAAGTTTTCGTAACTCATGATGTAAGTTTTTTTATGATTTTTAAAATTAATACGTTTAACAATTTTCCAAAATCATGCCAAAGAAATTGGATTTTAGAATAATATACCAAAGCTATATGATTTTAGATTGTAACTTAAAAATTTTATTTTTGGCCAATGACTGCATCTTCAATTATTACTAACTGGAAAAATAAAGAATTTAAACCCGTTTACTGGCTTGAAGGGGATGAAGATTATTTTATAGATGAAGTAATGGATTATGCTGAAAAAAATATCCTTTCAGAAAGTGAAGCTGAGTTTAATAAAACTATATTTTATGGAAAAGATGCCAACTGGGCTGATATAGTAAATGCGTGCAGGCGCTATCCGATGTTTGCAGAGAGGCAAGTAGTATTGCTAAAGGAAGGCCAACAAATGAAAGAGATAGAAAAGTTGGAATCCTATATTGAAAATCCTTTGCCATCTACCATATTGGTGGTTTCTTATAAAGGCAAAACACTTGACGGAAGGCAAAAATTCTCTAAGCTAATCAAGAAAAAAGGGGAAGTTTTTTTATCAAAAAAAATGTTCGAAAATCAATTACCCGGCTGGGTTAAGGATTACCTCCAATCGAATGGATTTTCAATCAAACCCAAAGCACTTTTATTACTGGTAGACCACATTGGAAATGACCTTTCAAGAATTGTAAATGAAGTTGACAAACTTTCTTTGAACCTGGGAAAAGAAAAAAATATCACTGAGGATGATATTGAAAAATTTATTGGCATCAGCAAAGAATACAATATCTATGAATTTCAAAATTCACTCAGCAGAAAAGACCAGGCAAAAGCAATTCGTATCATTCAATATTTTGATGCTAATCCAAAGGCGGTCCCCATTCAATTAATTTTACCATCTCTTTATTCCTATTTTTCAAAAATATTACCTGTTTATCAAATGCATGATAAAAGTGAAAAGGCTATAAAGCCACTTTTTAATTACAATCCGCTTGTAACAGAACAGGTATTGGAAACTTTAAAAAATTATTCTTTTTTAGAAATGGAACAGGTGATTTTGTTATTGCACGATTCAAACCTAAAAAGTATTGGAATCGGGAATACAGGTATTTCTACCGGCGCTTTACTAAAAGAACTTTCTTATAAAATAATGAATATATCTTCTTAACATTTTTAATAACTCGTACTTCCATCTACCACTTTTACATGTTTTTTATGGCTGTTCTTTTTTTGGTATTCCAGGACCTCTTTCGGAACAATCTTTTTCATGGGTTCCTCTGTGGCCACCTCTGCGTTTGATGAGTGGCGCAAATAACCACGGTCATAATCTTCCGTTTTTATTATTTTTCCATTATCATCATAATACGTCCAGGTGCCATCTTTCACGCTGTATGGTTTAGATTTTATTATTTTATAACTAATAATCTCATTATTGCCGGTTCCATAAATAGGAATGGTATCGTAAGGCTGATTGGGATTATATGCGCGCCAGTTTTCTTCTCTAACCATACCTCCGAAAGGAGTAAAATATTCTGACTTGCCCTCCTTATCCCCATCTTTATAATTTTCAAAAGCTATAAAATCCCCTTGTAAATTATATTTTCTCCAGGTGCCATCTTTTTTATCGTTTACAAAAATTCCTTCTTCCTCGTAGCCCGGTTCTCCACGCAACGGATCAACATGAACTACCCATTTCCCCTGCTTTAACCCATTAAGGCCCGTAGCATTTAATGTATCTCCTTTTGGAGAAATTTTGTAACTTTTATATTGAGCATTTATATTAATAACAATAAATAGAAATGTAATAAATAATAATACTAATTTTTTCATTTGGCGTGCCTTTATTCAGATAAATAATTTGACTTATTCCAAAATTACCAAAATAAGAACGTTTATTAACTGCAGGAAATTCTCTTTATCAAATTTTAACTTTCAACACTTCTTCATTATACATAATTTTTTTTAAGCTTCTATTTAGTTTTATTCTTTTATATTACAAAGAAAGAAATTGGTTTCTTTTATAAAATATAACCATGAAAATAAATTTGCAAACATTAAAATTTGAAGCAAAGCAGAGCCTAATAGATTATGTAGATGATAAAGTTGGCAAACTATCCCGTTTTGATGATAAGATAATCAGCGCCGAAGTAACATTGTCTATCGATGGAGATGCCATTGAAAATAAATATTGCGACATAAGATTAGTAGTTCCAGGGTACGACGATTTTGTAAAGAAAAATGCTGCTACATTCGAAGAGGCTATTCTTAATAGCGTAGATGTCCTTCAAAAAATAGTAAAAAGAAAAAAAGAACGTTTGTGATTTAATATTGAAGGTCAGCCTCTATAGGGTAATGATCTGAATAGGGAACATGAATAACACGGAACTGATTTACTTTAAAACTTTTATCTGCAAGAATATAATCTATTCTTAACGTAGGTGAAATAAACCTAAAAGTCCGGCCGATAAAAAATCCTTTTTCCAGAAAACTATCCTGGAGTTTTCCCTTTATGGTAAAATATGTATTTGAATTAGGTACATCATTAAAATCACCTGTAATTACTGCCGGGTAAGGGCTTTGGGCAATTTGGGCATTTACAATCCGGGCTTGTTCGTAACGAAATTTATAACCTCTTTTTAATTTTGAAACAATAGTTCGCGAATCCCTGTAGCCAGGGTCTTTGGCATGCCTCAGCCTGCTTATGCTTTCATAATCTGAAGACTCAAAGCGTACCGATTGTAAATGGGTTGTAAAAATTCTGAACACTTTTTTTCCAGGTTTTATATCTATATAAATAAGGTGTTCAGCATTGGTATTCTTTCCATAAGTTATGGTATCGGAATGAAGAATCGGGTACTTTGAAAAAATAATAACGCCTTTAGGATTATAATGAACGTCAGGATCTGTTTCTGAAAAAACAAAATAAGGGTAACCCATTCTTTTAATAGTTGATACCGTTGAATTTGAATCATTGATATTTTTTACATCTGCATATTCTTCAAAACATAGTATATCGGCATTTTTTGATTTGATGAGAGTCATCATTTCAGGGTAAAAAATTATAGGTTTATTTTTCAATTTCTCATAATAATTGTCCCATCCTTCAACATTCCAATGCAAGATCCTTAAAGTATTTGGTGGTTGTACTTCAGAAAATTGTTGAGGAATATGAAACGAAAAAACGGAAAGAATTTGTTGAATTCCTAAGAGCAATACTATTAAAGTAACCCAAAACCATTTTGATTTTAAAATTGCCCATACAATAAGAAAGCAAAGCATTGCAAAACATAATAAAGGAAAAGCTAAACCGGGAAGGGCAATCCACCAATATTGCCCTGTATTAATAAAAGGAACAAGGCATACAAGAAGATATAAAACTATAATTCCAAAATTAATTAACAGAAAAATACTTCTGAGGATTGAATGAGTTTTTTCCCGCATATAACGAACGAATCTGTTTAACTAAAAATATTCCGGAAAGATAAATAGGTAAACTATAGAAATTGCCAAATAATAAATTTTTAAAGATAATATAACGGATTACGTTTTTTGATTTGGTGCAACTTTGTCAAAATTGTAAATCTGTTTTTACAGGATAATGGTCAGAATAAGGAACGCGGATTATTTGAAATTGATTAACCTTAAAACTTTTTGACGCTAATATATAATCAATCCGCAAAGTGGGGGAAATAATTCCAAAACTTTTCCTTGTAGTCCTTCCTGTCCAAAACCCTTTTTTTAAAAAAGGGTCTTGTAAATTTCCTTTTACATTAAAATACGTGCTCGAATTGGGAATGTCATTAAAATCGCCACAAATAACAGATGGATAAGGGCTTGCTGCAACCTGAGCGCCAACAAATTCTGATTGGTGGTACCTGATTGAATACCTTCTGATTAATTTTGAAAAGATTCGTCCAAAACTATTTGAGCCTGCATCGCCATAAATATCTTCGTTTTTTTGCCGTTGGCTTTCCCATTCATCAAAATTTATAGGAATTAAATGTGTGGTAAAAACACGAAAAGTTTTGTTCTTCACTTTAATATCAGCATAAATTAAATGGTCGCCTTTTTTATCCCTGTTTAAGTAAAAGCTTGCAGTATCAATCATTGGGTATTTGGAAAAAATACAAACACCTGATAATTGAACCGTGTCTTCACTTTCAACCGGAACAAAATAATGAAAAGGGAACCCCATATTTGTTATAGTAGTAATATTCGATTTGGAAATTCCTGTATCTCTGGATTCATAAAATTCTTCAAAACAAAGTACGTCAGCATTTTGGCTTTTAACTACGTCCATCATTAAAGGGCGTAATGAATGGCCTCCATGTTCAATATTATATTTTTCTTCTGCCTGGTCCCATCCCATTACATTCCATTGCATAACACGCAACGTATTGGGAAGCTTTTGATCAACAAATTTTTGCGGAAGATGGAATGAAAAAACTGCAAGTATTTGCTGTAATCCAATAAGGATAGTTATTACAGAAACCCAAAAGAATTTTGATTTCAAAATGAGCCAGAGGATTATAAAAAAAAGCAGTATAAAAAGGAGTGTAGGGAAAATAATTCCTGGGACAGCTATGTACCAATTTTCACCGGTATTTACGAATGGAACAAGGCAAACAAATAAATAGGCGATGACGAAACAAATATTTAAGAAAATTAAAACTTTTTGGTACACAGGCCGCCTGTAATAAGACATACAATTACATTTATTTCGAATGGGAAAGTTAAAGGTTTTAGCTTTTATATCTTCGTAAAATTAAAAATAAAAATTGCCTTATCGTGTTTTGAATAATATATCAGTAAGGATTAGGTTAAAATAAAAATCAGGCTTATTTGTAGGTTTACTGGCTAAGGTTTTTTTTAAGTGATTAAAATACAAATTTTCATTTGCCCATTCAAATCTTTTTTGGGCAAGCCATCTGAAATATTGTTGTTATCACTGGCGCGCAATTAATGAAGAACATTAATTGAAATTTCACTAATGACAGAAATCTATTGTAATTTTATGATCCAAAAAATATCTTGGCCTTCAAAATTTTTTAAAAAATCTTTATTATGAGCAGCGATTGGAATCCGTATAAGAGTGAGAATGATCAGGCAAATGAAACTTTCGGCCCGGCGTGGGATTTCGATCCACGAAATGAAAGTTATTATCTGGGTAAAATAAATGAGTCAGGCAATAACGATTTGGATATGCGCTATTATACCGATGGGAAAACCGGCCGTTATTACCGCAGAGGTGAAGTAATCCCACAGGAGGGAAATGTGGAAATCAATAAAGATCCCTTTAAGAACAACGCTCTTGAAGGCAAAAGAAAAAGAAATTTTAGCTTTAGGTTGCTATCTGGCAGCAAAAAAAATAAAAAGTAGATCTGAATAAATCTTTTCAAGATCGCTTCCCATTAGTACGGCCAAATAAAGTTCTGAATAATCTTTCAACCTGATCGAACCTATAAAAAAATACCTGCAGGACATTGCGCCAGAATAAAAAAAGCATTATTTATTGCTTTACTGCGTGTAATTTAATTTTATATATCGTACGCTGTTATTCAATTCTATTTTAAATTATAGCATTTAACTGATATATTATTATCTATTTTAGAAAAAAGATTATTTGATATTTTACATCAAGCCCTGTGGCAATAAGTGGCTTAATCAATATTTTTATTTATTTTTATCATTGTAAAAGATGATACTTTTTTTACATTCAAATTAAAACTAAACTGCAAAATCAAGATTTAAATGAATGCCAACCTTTTAAGAGAAATCACACCTTTAACACCAGGCGATTGCTTTTCTGTATTCTCAAGAATAAAAAGCGAGTTTGATTTTCCTTTGCATTACCACGAAGAAATCGAATTAAATTTTATTGAAAACGCGCCCCATGCGCAACGGGTAATCGGTGACCACGTAGAAGAAATTGGAAATATTGAATTGGTTTTGGTAGGCTCTAATTTGCAACACGGTTGGTTTACAAATAAATGCACTACGAAAAATATCAAAGAAATTACCATCCAATTTCACAGGGATTTATTTGACGAAAAATTTTTGCAACGCAACCAACTTAGTATTATAAGAACACTTTTCCAGCGTGCGGGAAGAGGTGTTCTATTTTCAAGGGAAACCACTTTAACGATTATGCCACGAATAAAACAACTCATACAAAAGCAAGGTTTTGATTCCGTCCTGGAATTAATGTCAATACTTCATGATCTTTCTACTTCGCGAAATTTCCGTACACTTTCTGACTCTTCTTTCAATAAAGAAACTCATTCATACAACAGCCGGCGGGTGGATAAAATCATGGAACATGTAAATAAAAATTTTGGCCAAAATGTTTCTTTAGGTGATGCGTCAAAAATTGCCGGAATGACGGAAGTTTCACTTAGCAGGTTTTTTAAATTACAAACCGGCAAAACTTTTATTGATGCATTAAATGATGTCAGGCTTGGCCATGCATCACGCATGCTTATTGAAACTACACACAGCGTAAATGAAATCGCCTATAAATGTGGATTCAATAACATGTCGAATTTCAACAGGATTTTTAAAAAGAAAAAAGATTGCACTCCTAAAGAATTTCGGAATTCTTATGCTTCTGTGGGAGTGAGGACTTTTGTTTAAAAAAATTATTCACACACACAAATTTATGCCATCAATCAAATCTTCAATTTTTCTTTTGCTGATTTTATTTTGTTCAAATAAAATTTTCGCACAAAATCAATTGCATTTTTCTATTGAAGAATCTGCGGTGCCAAACAATTCAAAACATTTTTTTAAAGCTGACGATTCTTTGATACAATATTATGGAAGATTACAAAACTCAAATCCGGCTTTACCAAGGTTTTGGTCGTCGGGCGTCTATATAAAAGCAAAATTTAATGGTAATGAATGTTCTTTTTTTTTAAACGATCAGGTTCTTTATGGCAATGTTCATAATTATATAGAAATGGTGGTTGATGGGAAAAAAATCAGGTTTCAAACCAAATTTAAAAATAATAAAATAACTGTAAAAGGATTAAAAAAAGGAACTCATACTTTAATTATTTGCAAAGACACCGAATCCGGAAACGGTTACCTAGAATTTGCAGGAATTGTTTGTAAAAAACTTCTCTCCCTTCCACCAAAACCAACCAATAAAATTGAATTTATTGGAAATTCTATTACATGTGGTTTTGGGGATGACCCTTCTGAAATTGCCTGTGGCAAAGGGCAATGGTACGACGAGCACAATGCTTATATGGCTTACGGGCCGCTCGCAGCGCGCGCATTAAATTCGCAATGGGAACTTGCTTCAGTTTCGGGGATCGGAATGATCCATAGCTGTTGTGAAATGAAAATTTTAATGCCCCAGGTTTATGATAATATAGATATGAGGGACGATTCTATTGATTATAATTTCAATGATTATATTCCCAATTTAATAACAATTTGCCTGGGTCAAAATGATGGCATACAAGATTCAACTGCTTTTTGCAGCGCTTATGTAGATTTTGTAAAAACCATACGAAGTAAATATGCCAATACCAAAATTCTTTTGCTCAGCAGCCCGATGGCTGATGCAAAATTAAGAGACGTTTTAAAAAATTATCTTTCATCAATTGATGAATATTTTCACAGAAACGGGGATAAAAATATTTATAAATATTTTTTTGAAAAGCAATACAATCATGGTTGTGCCAGCCACCCGGATTTGGAAGAACACCAGGAAATTGCTGATCTGTTAGTAAACTTTATAAAGGAAAATAAGCTGGTTAGCCAACTATAGTAATTATTTTTCTAAACAAATATTCTGCTCAACGAATTCCCTGCAATAGGATTTAATCATGTCTCTTACTTTCCTAAATTTCTGCATAATCTCTTCTTCAGTTCCTTTTGCTTTTGCAGGATCCGGAAAATTTTGATGAAACTTTTTTGCTGACGATGGAAAGAAAGGGCATCTTTCTTTCGCATTATCACAAACGGTAATTACGTAATCAAAATCAATGTTTTTATATTCATCAATATGATTAGAAGTGTGATGAGAAATATCAATTCCGTCTTCTTTCATCACGGCAATTGCCCTAGAATTTACGCCATGGGTTTCAATACCTGCAGAAAATATTTCGGCTTTTCCATTTGCAAATCCCCTCAAATAGCCTTCTGCAATCTGACTGCGGCAACTGTTGCCTGTACAAAGAACCAATACTTTTTTCATTTTAAATTTTCTTAATTACAACAACCCGGCGCACAACCGCACTCCTTTTCATTCAAAGGTTTTTCTGCATAAACAGTAATGCTGTAAATTCCTATACCAGAATTTTTAAAATCATCGATTTCTTGCTTCGATAAATAATTTTGTAAAATATCATCCGGAACGATGATGGCTTTTTCTTTTTGAATGGTTATATTGGTAAAGCCATTGGTTTCGATTAACTCAAGGTAAACCTGTTTTTGAATGGCTCCTGATACACAGCCGGCATACATTTCAGCGGCGTTTTGAATATTAGCCGGTAATTTTCCAACCAATACAATGTCAGAAATACTGAAATGGCCACCCGGTTTTAAAACCCTGAATATTTCTTTGAATACTCCGTCTTTATTCGGAACAAGGTTCAGTACACAATTACTCACTATTACATCAGCTACGTTAGAAGTCGCCGGCATATTTTCAATATCACCCTGCCGGAATTCTACATTATTAAATCCTCTCAACTCAGCATTATTCCTCGCTTTTTCTATCATGGCCGGGGTGAAATCAATACCTATCACTTTACCTGAATCGCCTGTTTCATGCCTCGAAACGAAAGCATCATTGCCGGCACCACTGCCCAGGTCAATAACTGTATCCCCTTTTTTAATTTTTGCAAATTGAGTAGGCAAGCCACATCCCAAACCTAAATCCGCTTCGGGATTATAACCATCTAATTGATTGTAATCTTCTGACATGATGTTATACACTTCCTCACTACAACATCCAGAGCCACAGCACGATGCCTGATTGGTTTCTTTATCCTGTAAAGCAATTTCACTATATTTTTTTCTTACTATTTCTTTTAAATCATCTTCGTTTTGCATTTTTATTTTATTTAAATATATATTGTAATATTACGATAATAAATAGTTAAAAATCAGCAGCAATCCGGTCCTTCATAAGAAATGAATAATTGATCTAACCGCTCTTTGGCAGCTTTCCATTCTTTCTCATCAATACAATAACAGACTTTAGCTCCTTCAATATCTCCTTTAATGAGCCCTGATTGTTTCAATTCCTTTAAATGCTGTGATACCGTGCTTTGCGACAAAGGAAGTTCATCTACAATGTCTCCACAAATACATGTTTTTTTGTCAATCAATAGTTTAAGAATAGCTATTCTTGCCGGGTGCGACAATGCTTTTGCATAATTAGCAATACGGATGTCTTTTAATTTGAATTCTTCTGCTTTTGTTGTACCCATAATTAAATTATCAATCGCAATATTACGATTAATATTTAAGCTACAAAAATATTTTTTATGTAAAATAAAAAACAGGTGAATTTGTTGGTTTACTGTAAACGAATCAACTATTAAATAACATTTATAATTAGCGGTCTGCCTACAAAATGTGTTTCAGTCAAAAAAATTGATTGAATTTCAAAATATTATTATTGAAAAAAACTTGTAAACAAAATAAGAAATCTAGTTTTTTAATTATCTTACCATTATGAAAATATTTCTTTTATCCTTATTTCTTTTTTTATTTTCTACAATTAAAGCGCAGGTTAAATCCCGTGCTGTCCCTGTTATTTTAGATACGGATATTGGCCCCGATTATGACGATGTAGGCGCAGTGGCTGTTTTACATTCATTAGCCGACAGAGGCGAAGCCATTCCACTTGCTATTTTTGCTTCCAACAAAAACGAACTGGTTGCGCCAACTATTAATTTGATGAACACTTATTTTGGAAGGCCTGGTTTAGCGATTGGAGCGCCAAAAGGTAAAGCACCAAATATCGGCGCTTGGCAAAAGTGGCCTCAAATGCTTTTGGATAAATATCCTCATTCAATTAATTCTACCGATGAGGTTCCCGATGCAGTAGGGATTTATCGAAAAATTCTTTCCCAACAAAAAGATAATAGTGTTACCATTGTTAGTATCGGTTTTCTTACCAATCTCTCCAACTTACTTAATTCAAAGCCAGATCAGTTTTCTAAATTGCCAGGAAAGGATTTGGTGAAAAAAAAAGTTAGAAAATTGGTATCAATGGCAGGAGGGTTTCCAAAAGGGCGCGAATACAATTTATTAACTGATTCATCGGCTTCAGAAAATGTTTTTAATAATTGGCCAACTCCTGTTATTTTCAGCGGGGTTGAAATCGGTAAAAATATCAAAACCGGTTTAGGGCTTGTTCATGACACATCGGTTTCCGGCCCGGTTAAAGACGTATTTTCTTTTTGCATTCCAAAAGCTAAAGAAGATAGTGCTGGCAGGATGAGTTGGGATGAAACAACTGTGCTTGTTGCTATCAGGGGCGCATCTCCATATTTCGGATTAAAGAGAGGCCACATCATAATTTCTGGAGGAAATAACAGTTGGAAAGATGAAAGTAATGGCTCGCAATATTATTTGACAAAATCAATGCCTTCAGCGGAAATTTCAGCTATATTGGAAATGTATATGAAGGAAAAAATGCAGTAAACGAAGAAATAAACGGAATTTTTATTTTGTGCTATTTATTCTTCACCTGAAATTTTTTCAGTAGTGGTTGATAGAAATTTATTAATATAAATATTGTATTTGACTATCATAAAAAAGCCTCAACAAAATGCTGAGGCGTTGTACCCGGGATGGGAGTTGAACCCACACGACCATTGCTGATCACAGGATTTTAAGTCCTGCGTGTCTACCAGTTCCACCACCCGGGTAAACACTAAGATTTGATAAAAAAAAAGCAGATAATTTTAGTTACCTACTTTATTTATTTTATGAGCGGAAGACCGGGCTCGAACCGGCCACCCCGACCTTGGCAAGGTCGTGCTCTACCAAATGAGCTACTTCCGCGATCTTTATAAGAACTTAAAAAAGGATTGCAAAAATAGGGCTTGCAACCTTTGAACCAAAATTTATTTGTATTGTGGATTATATTGTGTGTTTCCAGGTACTTCCACATTAGGTTTTCCTTTATAACGATGCACATAAAAGGTATAACAGCCGCCTGCTATCAAGGCAACAAAGATTGCAACCTGGCAATAAAAAAGAAACCGGGAGGTGAGAACCCAGCTATATCCAACATCTTTTCCTTTGTTATCAATTACTTCTTCGTGTTCCATATTTTAATAATTTGCTCAGCAAAAATAACAGATTGATTGCAAAAATCATTTTTTGTTGACAATAATTTCAGAAAATGTTCTCTTTTTTTCAATAAAAAACTTTCTAACTACACTTCCATTAAAAACTCCGGAAAGTTTTTTTAGTTTAATTATTGGTAAATCATTTTTATTTTTTCTTTTTAAATTCCATTTAATAAAATTAAAATGGGCCTTCTGAATTGCTTTGAATGTTTTCCAATCACCTTTGGTTAATGCCTGGATTCCTGCAACGTTATCAAGAATCAACCGTAAAGGTATTTTCCAGGCTTTTTCTGAAAGGGGTAAATTTTTTGCTAACATCACCAGGTTATTCCGGAAATTTAAAAAAACTTTTTTTTCATTTCCTTTTGCCAAAGTACCTCCGCCAACATGATAAACAACTGAAGCCGGAACTACGAAAATTTTAAAACCAAGCCTTTTCATTCTCCAACAAAGGCTGATCTCTTCCTGGTGTGCAAAAAAATACTCATCAAAACCCTTCAATTCTTGAAAAACAGAAGCCCTTACAAAAAAAGCAGCTCCGCTAGCCCAAAAAATTTCTTCCACATCATCATATTGCCCTGCATCAATTTCGCAATAATCAAATATCCTCCCGCGGGCAAAAGGGTAGCCGAATTTGTCAATCCATCCACCGCTTGCCCCTGCATATTCAAATTTATTTTTTTCATCGTAAGAAAGAATTTTTGGCTGGCATGCCGCAATTTTTTTGTCGCTCTCCATCAAAGAAATAATGGGGTTTATCCAATCTTTTTCAACCTCCACATCGCTATTTAGTAAAATATAATAATCTGCTGAAACCTTTTGTAATGCTGTATTATAGCCTTTGGCGAATCCTTCATTTTTAACGTTAATTATAATTTTTACAGCAGGGAATTTTTCTTTTAAAAAAGAAATTGAATCATCAGTTGATGCATTATCAGCAATAATTACCGAAAGGTTTTCATACTGAGATGACATTACGGATGGAAGAAATTTCTCCAAAAATATTTTACCGTTCCAATTAAGAATTACAACCGCTACTGAGGGTAAATTGGCCAATGCATTTGTATTTATAATATACAAACATAAAAGATTTTAATTTTCAGAGTGGAGATTTGTGCGAAATAGATTTTAGATTTGAAGATAAACTGTTATAATGCTGAGGCAACTCTTTAATTTACGGTCTGGGCTTGCGCTCATTGCTGTTGCAATAGTAATCGGCACGATTTTTTATTCTGATTTTTTATCAAAAAAGATAGAGGTAGAAGAAAGGGAAAAAATAAATCAGTGGATAGAGGCTAATAAATTTATTGCTAACGCTCCACAAAATGTTGACCTTACACTTGCCAGTGAGATTCAGCAAAAAAATATTGATATCCCTATTATCTGGACCAACGAAAAAGACAGCATTATTGATTCAAGAAATATTGATAGTTCCCTTATACATTCTTCAAAAGATTTTCTTCAAAATAAATTAAAAGAATTTAAATCAGAGCACCCACCAATCGTCCTTCAGTTAAACAAGGAGCCGTACGTTGCAGACAAGTATTATTATGGAGATTCTAAATTATTAAAACAGGTGAGGTATTTTCCTCTTATTCAATTATTAATTGTTGCCTTGTTTATTTTTATTACTTTTTATGCAATTTCAGTAAGAAATAAATCAACCCAAAACCAGGTATGGGCGGGCATGGCAAAGGAAACGGCACATCAGTTAGGCACACCGATTTCATCCTTACAGGGTTGGGTAGAAATGCTCAAAGAGCAGGATAAAAATTCGGCAATTTCTACCGAAATGGAAAAAGATGTAAACCGGCTGAAACTGATCAGCGATAGGTTTGGAAAAATAGGAAGCTCGCCACATTTGGAAGATTCAGATATAATTGAACAGGTAGAAAAAATGATTTTATATATTAAAAGGAGGTCTACAGAAAAAGTAAGTTTTATTTTAGACAGGCCCGAAGAAAAAGTAGTTGCTAAAATTTCTGCGCCTCTTTTCGACTGGGTAATTGAAAACCTTTTGAAAAATGCGTTAGACGCAATAAATGGGAAAGGAACGATCAGGATTAAAATAAAAAATCTTCCTTCGCGCGTTATAATAGATGTAAGCGACAGTGGAAAAGGAATAAGCAAACAAAATATCAATAAAGTCTTTAAACCTGGGTTCACCACCAAAAAAAGAGGGTGGGGGCTTGGGCTTTCATTGGCAAAACGTATTATTGAAAAATACCATAGCGGGCAATTATTTGTAAAATCTTCAGAAATTGGTAAAGGGACTACCTTCAGGATTGTTTTAAATACATAATATTTAATTGGGCTGTTTTATTAAATTTGCAACCACATCCAAATTTTTTGCGGTGGGGACGAAGCTACAGGCCGTCCGAACTTTTATAAATGGATTGCATTAGATTATTTGCGGAGGTGGCGAAATTGGTAGACGCGCTACTTTGAGGTGGTAGTGCCCGAAAGGGCTTGGGAGTTCGAATCTCCTCTTCCGCACAAATGAAACCTGCTCCGGTAGCAGGTTTTATTATTTTCAAAATTCCAAAATAAGAATCTGCTTTATTAGTTGGTTTACTGTCAGATGAAAATAAAAATCTTGCTTATTTTCCTTTCTGTCTTAAAGGACAATTTGTTTACAATAAAATCCGTATCCATTTTATTCTTTCAAAATCATCAATACAAATTTTTTAAATTGCACCCATGCGAAATTTTGAAGACAGTTACCGGCATAAGGGATTAAGAAAAAAATTGATCGATTCACTGCGCGATAAAGGAATTACTGACGAAAATGTACTGAATGCAATGATGAATATCCCGCGCCATTTTTTTATGGATACTGCTTTGGAACATATTGCTTACCAGGATAGGGCATTTCCTATCGGTGAAGGGCAAACGATTTCGCAGCCTTATACTGTTGCCTTTCAAACTCAACTTCTACAGGTTTCACCACATGAAAAAATTCTGGAAATAGGAACAGGAAGTGCTTACCAGGCAATAGTCCTGGCAGAAATGGACGCTGCAGTTTTTACTATTGAAAGACAAAGAAATTTATTCGAGGCCACTAAAAAGTTTGAATTAAAAGCACGATACCCTACCATCAAATTTTTTTATGGAGATGGATTTGAAGGCCTTCCAACTTTTGCTCCCTTTGATAAAATTATCATTACAGCGGCCGCGCCATTTATTCCTCCAAGATTAATTGAACAATTAAAAACCGGTGGTAAAATGGTGATTCCTCTTGATGAAAAAGACAGGCAAAAAATGATGAGAATTACCAAAAATGCGGATGGCTCTTTGGAAGAAGAAACCTTCTCGGATTTTTCATTCGTGCCAATGCTGAAAGGAAGAAGTTGAGACAACCTTATCCTACAATTTAATATTTATAGCTGCCATAAAATTAATTCCTGCCATTGGGAAATAATAATTCTCTACTGATAATTTTCCATCGGAAATATAGTTGTAAGTATACCCATTCGACTCATATAAATTATTAAGCACATTATTTATTTGAAAAATAAAATCAACTTCTTTAAAAACTTTTTTAAGAAGTGAATAGGAGAATTTTATATTTTCTACAAAATACGGATCTATACTTCTGCTGATATGCGAAGTATTGTCCAGAAATTGCCTTCCTACATATTTTGATTGGAAATTAATTTCACCATTTTTTATGGGAATAAAATTTACTCCTGCAAAACCCACCGCATTAGGAGAAAAAGATATATCGGTATTATGGTATAAATTTTCTTTTTGCAAACCGTTATCATAATCATCAATATATTCTGTAAAATTTTTTATTTTATTTCTGCTGAAAGAAATATTTCCGGAAATATTTAACCATTTAGACAATACCGCGCCACCTTGTAATTCAATGCCGGCGCGGTAACTCTGCGATGCGTTGGTTCTTGTATAGGCGCCTACGTCATTAATTTTACCGGTATTTACCAATTGATTCCGATAATCCATGTAATAAAAAGTAACGCCGTAATTAAAAATTTTATCTTTTCTTTCAATGCCTAATTCTGTATCATACAATGTCTCAGGTTTTGGAATTTGATTTACACCTGCTTCAAAATCGTCCCGGTTAGGCTCTTTGTTAGCTACCGCAAAAGAAAGGTAAACCTGGTAATCATTCTTATTAAAAGAGATGCCAGCTTTTGGATTAAAAAAAGAATAATTTTTGTCAACCACCATATCCGGATGATCTTCAAATCCGTTGATTTTGTAATTCATGAAATGCCCCTGCAAATCTAAAAATCCTGTAAAACCGGCACCAAAAGATTGCATCAGTTTAGCATATAAATTCAAATCCTTTTTGATTGCCGGTGCATTAAAATAAGTATAATTCTTTGGGAATCCTTGCTGAGCCCATGTTACAATATCATAATGCTTTCCGTCATATTCGTTTAAGCCTCCGCCAAAAGTAAAACGAGTTTTATTTTTATGGTATTGCAGTGAAAAAATGGATCCATAAAAATAATTATTCAGCCAAAGCCTTTTCACCAAATCAGTCGTGGTAATAGTGTCTGTTCCGTTGATGATATCTGGAAGATTATAATCTTCAAAAGAGTCGCCGGCTTCATAATTTTCATAATACCCCTTTCCCCTTGAGAGAAAAGCCGCAATGTTATAACTGAACAATGAATTTATTTTGTGGTTATAAAAAAGCTGGTAATGAGTTTGCGTATAATTGTCAGTTTGGTTGACATAAGGCGTTCCGGGCTTTTCGGTTCCTGACGAATTGTAAGTCCGGTCGCTGTCGAGATAACTTTCAGGAACGCCATTCCATGCCTGATAGGTTTTTTCTTTTCCGCTAATGATATTAAAACGCAAAGAACTTTTTTCATTAATATATGCTGCGCTAAAATAAAGTGATTTCAAATTGGAAGTAGCGCGGTCAACATAGCCATCACTTGAAATCCTTGAAATTCTTGCGTCAATTAAAAAATGATTCGCTAGTAACCCGGAGCCAATCTTTAAAGTGTTTTTCCATGTATTAAATGAACCGAAACTGTTATTTAATTCAAGATATTTTTCTTTGTTAACTTCATTGGTAGAAAGATTGATGGTAGCTCCGAAAGCACCGGCACCATTGGATGACGTGCCTACTCCTCTTTCTATTTGAATAGAATTGACTGAGGAAGATACATCCGGCAAATCCACGAAAAAAGTTCCCTGGCTTTCTGCGTCGTTATAAGGAATTCCATTTAGTGTTACATTGATTCTTGAAGCATCTGTCCCACGAATATGAATTCCTGTATAACCCACTCCGTTTCCTGCATCTGAATTTATTACCACCGAAGGAATTTGATTTAAAACAAACGGTAAATCCTGGCCCAGGTTAACTTTTGCGATTTGTTCCTTATCGAGATTTGTTTTGGTAAAAGGTGCTTTATCCGCAGCCCTGATAGAAGTAATTTCAATATTATCAAGCATTAAAGTATCGCTAAATTTATGAACAGATGTATCTTGCGCATAGGATGAACAACAAAAAATAATCATTGGAATGAATAGAAATATTTTTTTCATGTTTGCATTTTATTTGATCAATATAATTCATGAAAAAAAGAAGACGGGTATTTATTGTCCTCCCTTCGCAGGCATTATCCTGATCAGGTCTGCGGGTATTTTCTCAGCAATCGCGTCATTTTACGTGACGGGATGCACCCCGGAAAAATTGTTACGAATGCAAAGATAGTGAGAAGAAAATCAATTTATAAAATTTGTAACTTTTTATGCCTTGTTACGTTCCACTTAAAACAACTAATATGAAACCAATTTTATTTTTGCTTTTTTCAGCTTTAACTTTTAGCTCGTTTGGGCAAACTATCATCAATGATAAAAATGTAGAAGTAAGAAATGTGGGTTCGTTTTCAGCAATAAAAGTTTCAGGAGGAATTGATGTTTATCTTTCCCAAAGCGATGAAGATGCTGTAGCAGTGAGCGCTTCAGATGATAAATACAGGGATAATATAAAAACTGAAGTAAGAAATGGTGTATTAAATATTTACTTCGATAATAAATCTTTCCGGTTTAATTCAGGACGCAGCTTACGCGCTTATGTATCATTTAAAACCCTTGAAAGTATCGAGGGTTCCGGAGCAAGTGATTTTATTATCAATGGTGCCTTTAACGAAAACAGTATTAAAATTAAACTCAGTGGAGCCTGCGACATGAAAGGGGCAGTAAGCTTTGACAATCTTCAGTTAGACTTGAGCGGTGCATCGACTATGAAAATAAGTGGGCATGTTCAGAATTTCAAATTAGACGCGAGCGGGGCGAGCGATATAAAAAATTACGATCTGGTTGCTGATAATCTTGTTGCACAACTTTCCGGCGCCAGTGATGTAAAAATCACTGTGAATAAATCTATTTCTGCAAGAGCCAGCGGTGCGAGTTCGCTTGATTATAAAGGGAGCCCTGAAAGAAGGGATGTAAGCTCAAGTGGTGCCAGCAATATATCGCAGAGAAATTAATTAATTTTTCTTTACCCGTTAGATAATGGTTATGCATATATACTTTTTGCAAATCAGGAAAACCGCACCTACAGGAATAAAAAAGTAATAGTTCACCTTTTCTTTTATGAGCCAAACTTTATGATTTGATAAAGCATAAAAATTTGGTTACGAGTACTTAAGCACTTACATTTGCACTCCTAAATCGCGAAGTAGAGCAGCGGTAGCTCGTCGGGCTCATAACCCGAAGGTCGGAGGTTCGAACCCTCCCTTCGCAACAAGCTGAAACCCTTGTTAAATAAGGGTTTCTCTTTTTTTAAAATCTCTCTTGCTCTGTAGTATTATAAAACAGTTAATAAAACAGTTAATAATGCTACTTCCTAACGGCTGCTCCTGCAGCAATCCCACAGTTTATCCTTCTGATTGGGAAAACACTGGCGCCTCACTCAAACATGATTGGTACATTCAATATTATTTTTACGACCCGGTTTTTAAAGAAAAGTATAAAAACGGTAAATTATTTATCGTAAAGGGTGGCATTAATCGTCTAAAAACTTTGTCAGAAAGAAGAGAAGCTGTAAAAATAATTTTAGGTGAATTAATTTACTTACTAAAGGATGAGGGGTATAATCCTGTCACCAAAGTTAAAATTCCACCTTTTGAAAATAATTATGAGATTCCTCCAGCCACACATTGGCTAGCCGCCGTTGAAAAAGCAAAAAACAGATTGATATTAGAAAAGTCAACGTTGGCTGATATGAAAAGTTGTCTATCAAAATTAAAAATAGCTTCCGATGCTTTAAAATTTTCAGCTATGCCTGTTTCGGAAATAAGCCGAAAGCATATAAAAATCATTTTTGAATACTTAGAGATTAATGATCATCTTTCTGCCCACCGGTATAATAAATACAGGTGCTATTTAATGATTTTTTTTAAAGAGCTAATGGAATTGGAAACAGTTGAAAGTAATCCTATAAGAGACATTTCAAAAAGAAAAACAATAAAGAAAATCAGAGATTTATTATCCGATAAAGAAAGAGAAAAAATAGACAAATATTTAAAACCAAATTTCTATACCTTTTGGAGATTCGTAAATATTTTTTTTCATTCAGGAGCAAGAGAAAATGAGATGCTGGCTTTACAGGCAAAAGATGTTAATGTTGAGAAACACCGGTTTAAAATTTTAATAAAAAAGGGAAGCCAACAGAGAGAAGTATATCGTACAATTAAGGATATCGCTTTGCCATTATGGATCGAAATTCTAAAAGATGCAAAGCCTGAAGATTATTTGTTTAGCATTGGATTAAAACCCGGGCCAAAGAAAATTATTAGAGAACAAATTACAAGACGGTGGAATGTTCACGTAAAGAAAAAGTTGAATATCTCAGCAGATTTTTATAGTCTGAAACATTTGAATATTGATGAAACTGCTGACGTTTTAGATATAAAGGATGCCTCAGAAATGGCAGGTCATACAACACCTGTGATTACAATTGAACACTACGCATTTAACGAAAAGGAACGGCAACATGAACGCCTACGTAAAGTGAATAACTCTTTTGTATAAAAATATAACTGCATCAGGAGTTTTTGGGATTCTGTAAGGACAACTTCATTAATAATTTATCCATATCATTATTAATAGTCTTTTGCATTTCTTTTATTAACTCCTCAATCTGGCTACCTACAGCAACAGGATTATTAGATTTTTCTGAAACCATATCAATGGAAAAGTGATCACTAAAAATATACATCGCCGCAATATCTTGAGAGTATAAATAATTAACTATATCAAAGACTGTGTTAATGTTGCCTCCAATTCCTCTTTCCAACCTTGAAAGTAAAACTTGTGTAATGCCTAATTTTTCCGCTAATTGAGCTTGTGTCATCAACAGGACATTCTCTCTTATCAATTGCACCCTGTTCCCGAACTCTTGCATATTCAACATAGCTTCAATTTTAAACTTTTTATGTCAGAAAAATATTCTTACAAATATAGTTTTAAAAATTAAGTGAATAAAAACTCAACTATGGATTCAGAATTTAATCCTTTTTCATCTTTTTTGAAAAAAATCAGCGTTTTCAAAAAAGATTCTTCGTGAAAAGATTGCTCTTGTTTTCGAGAAGCAAAATATTTTTTATCATATAACTTTTTAATTGAAATTTCTTAATAAATTTTACGCTTCCCATCATTCCGAAGTTAATTAAAATGAGAATTTGTAAATGGCAAAAATATAAAAGAAGTAAAGGGTAAATAAACTTTAAGAATTACAAAATTGTTTTTAAGAAAACTGCCGTTTTCGTAAAAAGAAAAAAGTCCCCCGATTAAATTGTGTGAACGAAGCAATGGTGATATGACATCAAAATCAATTATAAGAAAAAATTATTTGACCCAGTTTATTTTACACTCCCTTTTTTATGAACCAATAACCGTTAATTGAATGTTTGCTTTACCCTTCAAATAAGAATCCACTACACCTAAAAGACTCAACTGTTCCTTTGTTGGATTACTTCCAGACAATCCAGGTTGAACGATGAAAAGTTCAAACTCTACGGATAGCCCTTTCTTGCTACTTCTTTAAAAAAACTGATTTTTTCTTTTGAACCAACTTCTATTCTGGAACAGGATTTACCTTTTCTCTTTTTAGTTTCTCTTCTTAATAAATGCCCGAAAAATTCTTTAGAATCTTTAAATTTCCAATTAACCGATTTTATAGCCTGACCACATACTTCATATAAATCGTCAACCCGCTGGCTAACCTTACCTGATTTTGCAAACTTTAAATGATAGAGTTGAATATTAATAAGCTCTTCGTGTTGCTTTATTGTAATTATATCAGCTATCTCACCGCTGTAATCATTATCGTATATTATATCATAGTCTGCGTCTTTTAAATCACTAATTACTTTGTGTTGAATTGAATCAGCTTTTTTCGGTTCAATACCCTGAGATTCTTTGCTTAGATCAATGCCTGACCAATCATGTTGAATTATATTTTCTTTGGGATAACTTGGAATGATATGTTTTAATTCTACATAATCATTACCAGTTAAGGAAGACCCATCAACAAACCACCATGTTATTGGGTTCTGGTACAGGAAGTCGTCCAGACCATATTGTTTCTTTCCAATTCTTACAAAGTATCTTTCATTAACTCCTGCAATTCCTTCAATCTTAAAATCATCATATCTGCCATTATTAAAAAGACTCTGCTTAAACTTTATATTTACTTCCGGCGTTACTAACTCAAAAAGTAGTTCTCCATTTTCTGAAGGTTCTATCAATTGCAACTCTGCATTATAGAATTCAGTCTCCACCCCATTGATATCAAAAACGATTCTTACTTCAGGCTCTGCCAAAACTACTTCACCCCAAACCACCGCAAAAGGTAGAACTACCGGTCTTAGAGATACTGAGTTTGGAATTAATGTTTCCTTTAAAATAGTATTGGGGTCAATATCATCTCTAATAAGTTTATCTCCTACAGAATGGCACCATTCTATAAGCTCCTGAATATCCCCTGTTCGTCTTGACCAGATGCGCCCTTTATAAGAACACCCAATAGATGTCTTTTCACCTCTTTCATATCCAGAGCCAAAAACAAATGCTTTTTCAGCACTTTGCTTATCCGCCAATTCCAATGCTTTTTCTATATCATACCCTGTACGCATACTGAAAGTCATATTTCTACCCAAAAATTCCTTCAAACCTACATTCTGTGTAGTTCTGTAATTATCTCTTGAATAATTAATTGGCAGGTGTCTTTTGCAAAATATAAAACTTTACTACCTCTCAAAAGTGGCCCGGAATAATTAATGGGCAAGCCATTTTGGAATTGAATAAGGTGTCCTTGATTACTATTGAGGTAAATAGGCATAATTGTTTCTTCGGTTCAATAAATGTATTCAAAATTGTGGAAATTTTCAAATTGCTTTAATGAAAAACGAAAATTCCTGTGCTTAGTGTAATTTGAGATAGCGTATTATAATGCCCTGGTAAATTGATAGCCCACCGCCCAATCCAAAAATAAGAATAGAAACAATGAACGACCAGAAATATAATTCTTTACCATAGCCAAAGGGCCTGTACTTATCCGGCGGCCTGACACTTCTCTTTAAACCGTATAAAAGCAAAATCTGGTTGATAGTATCCACCAAAGAGTGGATACCTTCGGAAATCATTGATGAGCTATGGTGCGCGCGCCGGCAATAAACTTTACAGTTGCTATCAGTACGTCTGCAAATAGGGCGCTGTAAATAGATGCATGATTTTTGGCTATATAATTGATATTCTATCAAATATCATGCTTTATAATTTTTTCTCTGAGTCTAAAAAAAGAGGTTTATACTTTGAAAAATGAACGTTCATTCTTTTAAATCTACCTTGGTTCAAATACTTGTATTATGCTTTTATATTAAAGAATACAAATCATTAAATGCCTCTGTCATAGAAGGGTGGGTGAAAATGCTATCTCTTACCTCCTTATAATCTAATCCGGCATTCATAGCCATTTGAATGGCATTGATCATCTCATTGGCATCTACACAAAAAAGAGTGCAACCTAATATTTTATTGGTTTTACTGTCAACGACTGTTTTTAATAATCCGTTCGTATTATTTAATATTCTCGCGCGGGGAATAGCAGCGGGCGAAAGTTTCGCCACTTTTATAGAATAACCTTTTTCGATTGCTTCCTTTTCGCGCAAACCAATATGTGCCAATTGCGGTGTAATAAATACTGAAAAAGCAACCAATTTTCTCTTTAGAACAGAAGTATAATCACCGCCAAATAACTGGTCCCTGATGATCCGGAAATCATCTAAAGAGATATAGGTGAATTGTGGGCTGCCGTTAATATCTCCTATCGCCCAAATATTCGGAACATTGGTTTTTAAAAATTCATCAACCTGCACATAGCCGCTTTTATTGATTTGTATGCCTGCCGCTGCTAAGTTTAAACTCTCGGTTACCGGCTTTCTGCCAGTCGCTATCAGCACTGCTGATGCTTCAAGGTCAATCAATTCACCTTCTTTATTTTTATATTGAATACTTACATTGTTGTTTTGATTATCCTCGATTTGTTGAACACTTGCCTGGATAATAATATTGATTTCTTTTGCTGTCAGTACTTTAAAAATTTCATCTGCTATATCTCTATCTTCTTTTGGCAAAAAAATTTCTCCGTGATCCAACAAGGTTACTTCAGCCCCGAATTTGGCATACATATCCGCAAACTCAAGACCGATAAATCCACCGCCAATAATGACCAGTTTCTTAAGCAAAACCGATTGCTCCATGAGTGAAGCGCTCGTAAATACTTTTTTAGAAGATTGTATGCCCGGTATCGGTGGCACAAAAGGTTGCGAGCCTGTATTGATAAAAATATTTTCCGCTTCAATAATTATTTCTTCATTGTTTGCAAGCAGTTTTACGCTTACTTCATGTGGCGAGATAAACGATGCATTGCCGGTAATAACTGTGGCCAAAGGCAGGCTGTCAAGGTTGTCAAAATTTTTCTTTCTGAGAAACGAAGTCAATTCATTTTTTACTTCATAAGCTTTTTCATAAGGTATTTTTTTCTCGGCATTTACAATCAGGGATTTTGTGGGGATGCACGCTATATTAATACAAGCGCCGCCGTACATTTTTTCAGACTTTTCAATCAGAGCCACCTGCTGTCCATGTTCAGCTAAATACGCGGCCAAAGTTTTACCGCCTTTACCAAAACCAATGATAAGGTTATCATAATGTTGTTGACTATTTTTCATTTTATTACCTCCTTTTTATTAATGTAAAAGTGTCCTTCATATTTTTCTTTTTTCGGATTGAACATCTTTTCTATTCACTGCTTTATCCGCCACTTTATTTAGTGTAAGCCCCTGCACTATAATAGAAAAGATGACAATAAAATAACAACTTGCAAGAATAACTTCCCTGTAAGGTGATTCAGGAAGTGATAATGCCATCGCTACAGAAATGCCACCGCGCAAGCCAGCCCAGGTAAGTATGGAAAGATTGCTGAAGCTAACTCTGCGTAACAGAAATACCGCCGGTAAAGAAACACTTACAAGTCTTGCAATCAATATGACAATGATAGAAAGAAGGCCAATGAGCCAATAATTATTGAGGAAGGGCATTATCACCAATTGAAGCCCTATCATTACAAAAAGGATGGTATTGAGTACATCATCTAACAATTGCCATATTCTGCTTAGAAACTTATCGGCAATATGCCTTTTATCCAGGCTTTCATTTCCTATTATCAATCCGGCTGTAACCGCAGACAATGGAATAGATGCGTGTAATTGATGAGCAATAAAAGAAACAGCCATCACCAGTGCAACCGATATTAATAAAATAGTTTGAAAGTCTTTTATTGACCTTATCATCCTGTAACCTAAATAACCAGCTATTAGTCCAATGCCGATTCCACCCAGCACTTCCTGTGCGAATAATCTTGCTATGCCGCCAACAGTTAAAGTGGTGCCCGATTGATCTGCAATAGCCAAAAGAGTAACAAAAAGAACCAACCCTACGGCATCATTAAACAGCGATTCTCCGGATATAATCGTGTTGAGCTTTGGTGATATTTTTGAATTTTTCAAAATAGCTCCAACTGCAATCGGATCGGTAGGTGAAATAAGTGCGCCGAAAATTAAACAGTAGATAAAAGGAATATTGATATGAAGAAGCAGCGCTACCAAATAAAACAATGCACCAAAAACAATGGTGGAAATAACCACACCAAACGTACTTAATAACACGACCGGCCAACGTTGTTCTTTAAGTTTATGGTAATCGAAATGCAGCGCACTTGCAAAAAGCAGTAAACCTAACATTACATCCAGCAGTACTTTAGAAAAATTGATACTACCTGCGAATGTAATAATGGTTTTAGATAATCCATTTTCTGTTTTTCCCGCTATCAATATTAGCACGGA